>Ga0129312_1000902_pt1 | contig 20331 bp, 14 predicted proteins | sample O827metagenome_FD_94434 | JGI IMG/M metagenome (GOLD analysis project Ga0129312, IMG submission 94434) | Orangutan group fecal microbial communities from Wisconsin, USA - O827 metagenome | ecosystem: Host-associated > Mammals > Digestive system > Large intestine > Fecal | place: USA: Wisconsin... | reverse complement strand
TGTCATTCCCTTTCTCTCGATACCGCCCCATGCCTTACCCTCAGTCGAAAGCCTTGAAGCGCGCTTAACGGCAAGTGCATGCACAGTCAGGCTCTCGGGTTCAAGTTCCCTTATTACATCAAGCGTATGCATCACCTCCCGTATCCCCTCTCCCGGAAGTCCGACAATAATATCCATATTGATATTATCGAAGCCCAGCTCGCGCGCCAGCTCATAAGCCCATACGGTCTGCTCAACTGTATGTCTTCTGCCTATAATATCAAGAGTATGCTGATTGAAGGTCTGCGGATTGATGCTTATGCGTCCGACTCCGTGTGCTTTCAACAGCTCAAGTTTTTCTCTTGTGATGCTGTCAGGTCTTCCTGCCTCTACCGTATACTCATAAGGAACTCCGAAAAGATCCTCCACCTTATCAAGGAGCTTTTCAAGCTGTCTTTCATTAAGCGCTGTCGGAGTGCCTCCGCCTATATAGAGAGTCTTAAGCCTGTCCTTTTCAAAGCTGATCCCGTCTTTGTCCTTACGTCCTTCGCAGAGAGCATCAAGTTCACGGCAGACACAATCAACATATCTGTCGGGTCTATCATCATTCTCTCCTACCTGGTTGGAAGTGAAGCTGCAATACAGGCATCTCGTCGGGCAAAACGGTATGCCTATGTAAATGCTGCTGCCGTTTCTGTAATCAATCGCCTCAAGCAGTCTCTTCTCTCTGTCCGCAATATCATTCATCAATGCTATCTTGGCATCGGAGATAAGAAATCTCTCCTTAAGTTCCCTGTTGATCTCGTCCGGGCTCTCACCCCCGGCTTCAAGCATCTCACGTATCCTTACGGGTCTTATGCCTGTAAGTGTGCCCCATGGGAGCTTTTTGCCTGTTTTCTCCGAAAGCTCATTATAAATAAGCTTCTTAAGTTCGGTCTTTTCCTCAAAGCGGATAGGATTTTCTTTGTGTCCTTCGGCTATAAGGTCTATATCAATTATCTCATTATACGAAAGAACAGGTACAGCTTCCGCTGTCCTGCCCTTATTATTCATATTATTCCCGAATATTCCGCCGCAGCTCTTATCAAAAGCCGCTGCGTCATCTGACTGATTTTCCCCGGAATACTCCTCAAATACAAGCTCTGCCCCCGGATAAAAAGAGCTTACAAGAGCTCTTATATCATTGTTAAAGCTTGCATATCCGATATTCTTTATAAGTATCTTCATTATCCGATCGCTCTTGAAATATCCAAAACATCAGGTACCGATCTGAGCTTCTCTGCGATCCTGGTAAGTTCCTCCTTACCGTGGATCTCAAAGCTTATCTGCAGAGTAGCCGTTCCGCTCTTGGAGTTTTTCATATTAATGCTGTTTATATCGATATTTGCCTCTGAGAATATCCTCGAGATATCGACAAGCAGTCCGATACGATTGTTAACGTATATCCTGAGCTCAGCTGAGTAGGTCTCGTTGGTATTATCCTCAATATCCCACTCGGCTTCGATTATACGGCTTCGCTCCGATGCCGGAAGACTGAGCATATTGATACAGTCCGTTCTGTGTACGGTAATACCTCTGCCGCGTGTTACGAAACCTATTATTTCATCACCCGGTACAGGATTACAGCAATGTGCACATCTTGCCGAGAGATCATTAACTCCCTTTACAACGATTCCGCCCTTGTTATTCTTACGGATGACCGCATCACGTGTGCTGTCTGGATCATTCTGCTCCTGAGTTCCCGAAGCAGCCGCAAGCACCTGCTCATCCGTTATCTTGGAACGTTCATCCTTAAGCTTTGCCTCTATAAGCTTGCCGACTACCTGTCCCTCCTTGAGACTTCCGTGTCCCACCGAAGAAAGTACGGTATCCCAATCCTTTACGGCATAACGTCTTAATACAGCCTCAATGTATTCAGGCTTTGTAAGCTCCGCAAGTGTCCTGCCCTTTGCCTTACAGTAATGGTCAAGCATTTCCTTGCCCTTTAGCTTATTGTCCTCACGGTTGATGTTTTTAAACCAGGCATTGATCTTATTCTTTGCCTGAGTTGACTTAACGACCTTAAGCCAGTCATGGCTCGGTCCCTTGGAGTTCTGAGAGGTGATGATATCGACCTGATCTCCGTTCTCGAGCTTATAATCTATAGGGACGAGTCTGCCGTTTACTCTGGCTCCTACAAGCTGGTTTCCGACAGCCGAATGTATGCTGTAGGCAAAATCGATAGGAGTTGATCCGAACGGAAGCGGCTTAACATCACCTGACGGCGTAAAGCAATATACATTGTCGTTAAGCATGTTGAAATCGGACTTGACCATGTTAAGGAAGTCCTTCGAATCGCTCGCATCCTTCTGGAACTCAAGTATCTGGCGAAGCCAGCTCATCTTGTTATCGTCTCCGCCCTCAGCCTTGACCTTGGAGCCTCCGGTCTCTTTGTATTTCCAGTGCGCCGCAATACCGTACTCAGCCACACGATGCATCTCATAGGTACGTATCTGTATCTCAAACGGAATACCGTCCTTGCCGATAAGCGTAGTATGAAGCGACTGATACATATTCGGCTTTGGCATTGCGATATAATCCTTGAAACGTCCCGGTATAGGCTTATACATCTCATGGATAACACCAAGAGCCGCATAACAGTCCTTAACGGAATCAACCATTATACGCACCGCAAAAAGATCGTATATCTGATCCAGAGTCTTGTTCTGATTGACCATCTTTTTGTAAATGCTCAAAAAGTGCTTGACTCTGCCGCTCATAGTGGCTTCTATGCCTGTTTCCTTAAGATGCGCCTGAACATCATTGATGATCTTGGCTATAAATGCCTCTCGCTCGTCTTTTACAAGAGTCATCTGTGCCGCAATGTCATTGTAGACATCCGGCATAACATATTTGAGCGCTGTATCGTCGAGCTCGACCTTAAGCTTACTGATACCGAGTCTCTCTGCAAGCGGTGCATATATATCAAGTGTCTCTCTTGCCTTTTCATACTGCTTTTTCTCACTCTGATACTGAAGAGTACGAAGATTATGCAGTCTGTCGGCAAGCTTGATGAGCACGACTCTTATATCCTTCGCCATTGCGATGAACATCTTACGCAGGTTCTCAGCCTGCTGCTCGATCTTATCTGCATCAAGAGAGAGCTGGGTAAGCTTTGTAACACCGTCTACAAGCAGAGCCACATCATCTCCGAATATCTCTCTTACCTCATCGAGAGTCATGTCGGTATCCTCGACAACATCATGAAGAAGAGCACCGACAACAGTATCTCTGTCCATGCCTATCTCTGTAACGATAATAGCCGTATTCAGAGGATGAATGATATAAGGCTCACCGGATTTCCTCTTTTGATCCTTATGCTTCTCGCAGGCTATCTCATAAGCATGCTCAATGACCGGCAATTCCGATGCCGGTCTGTATGACAGATACTTTTTCTTGAGATCCTCCCAAAGCTCCTCAGGTGTCGCATTGGTATTGGTAGGTTCGAGAGTTCTTGACTCTATATAAAGTCCCGCCGGTTTTTCCTCAGTCTCCGGCTTAATACCCGAAATATCAATTGTTTTATCTATAGTTTTATCAATACTCTTATCTGTCATCATTTGTTAAGCTTAAAGGAGCTCTTAAGTCCTACTATACGGTTAAATACCGGTGCTCCTTCATTTGAATCCTTGCAGTCTACATTAAAGAATCCGTTTCTTACGAACTGGAAGCTGTCGAACGGCTTTGCCTCCTTAAGTGCAGGCTCAAGCTTACAGTGTTCAAGTACGGTAAGAGAATTAGGATTAAGATTAAGTGTACCGTCGGCGGAAAGCTTGCCCTTCTCCTCGTCGACAAGATTCTCATAGAGTCTTACGGTAGCATCAAAGGCATCTCCGGCATATACCCAGTGAATGGTTCCCTTGACCTTGCGTGTCTCCTGACCGGTCTTCTGAGTCTTATCATACTCGCAGTGAACTGCTGTTATATTGCCGTCCTCATCCTTATCGAAGCCTGTGCACTTGGCAAAATAAGCTCCCATAAGACGTACCTCATTGCCCGGGAAGAGTCTGAAGTACTTATGCGGAGGCACCTCCATGAAGTCCTCCTGTTCGATCCAGAGTTCTCTTCCGAAGCGCACCTTACGGCTGCCCATCTCCGACACCTCAAGGTTATTAGGCATATCGATAAGCTCGGATTCACCCTCCGGATAATTGTCTATGATCAGCTTGAGCGGATGAAGCACCGCAAGCATACGCGGCTTCTTAAGCTTAAGATCGTCTCTGATGCAGTATTCAAGCATATCAAGCTCACAGCTTGAATCGGCCTTGGATATACCCGCAAGCTCTACAAACTTTCTGATAGATTCAGGTGTGTAGCCCCTTCTCCTTAATGCCGCTATCGTAACCAGTCTCGGGTCGTCCCATCCGTCAACAACTCCGTCCTCGACAAGCTTCTTGATATAGCGCTTGCCTGTAACCACATTGGTAAGATACATCTTGGCAAACTCTATCTGTCTCGGCGGCTCTGCATACTCACACTCTCTTACCACCCAGTCATAAAGCGGTCTGTGATCCTCAAACTCAAGCGTGCATATACTGTGTGTAATACCCTCTATGGCATCCTCAATAGGATGTGCAAAGTCATACATAGGGTAAATGCACCACTTGTCACCTGTATTGTGATGAGTAAGTCTTGCTATACGATAGATGACCGGATCTCTCATGTTAATGTTACCCGCTGCCATGTCTATCTTGGCTCTGAGTACCTTTTCACCGTCTGCAAACTTTCCGTCCTTCATAGCCTCAAACAGCTCAAGGTTCTCCTCGACCGAACGTTTTCTGGAAGGATCCTCCTTGCCCGGAGTATTGAAATCTCCTCTTGTAGTCCTTATCTCTTCGGCTGAAAGATCGGATACATATGCCTTGCCCTTCCTGATGAGAAAGACTGCCTTCTCATACATCTCTTCAAAATAATTGGATGCAAAGAAAACCTCACCTCTGAAATCAGCACCGAGCCACTCGACATCTGCAATAATAGACTTGACAAACTCAGTCTTCTCCTTGACCGGATTGGTATCGTCAAATCTTAGATTGAACAGGCCGTTATACTCTTTCGCAAGTCCCGAGTTCAGGATAATAGACTTGGCATGTCCTATATGGAGATATCCGTTAGGCTCCGGCGGAAATCTCGTATGCACATGGTCATACACACCCTCGGCAAGATCCTTGTCGATCTCTCGCTCTATGAAGTTCTTTGAAACAGTTTCCTGTATATTATCCGTCTTTGCGGCTGTTGTTTTGGTATCGATTGCCATAACAGACTACTCCTTTAGATAAAAATGTCCTATTAAACGCTAAGTATATCACATTTTCCGCTGTCGAAAAATCATGTTTTACAGCTATATGAGTAATAAATATTATATTCATTATGCAAATATGTGCAAATACGTATTTCTCCGTACCGCATACTTAAAAATGCAGAATGAAATTATGTTTTCTCAAAGCCCGAGCGGAATAAAATGAAGCACTATTCCGGCAACTGCTCCGCATGCATAGAGCATAGCTAGTATCTTTATCGTATCTTCCCTGTCATGATTCATGCGGCAGAGCACTATGAGTCCGAGACCCGCACCGGATGCAAGTCCGGCAACAGTAGACGCAAAGCTTAAGCTTCCCGCAAGATAAAGCTTGGTAAACATTACAGATATGGCACAATTCGGAATAAGTCCTATAAGTGCTGTTATAAGCGGCTGTATCACTGATTCCGCACCGAGCATACCCGCAAGCTTATCCGAACCTATAAGTTCTATAAGTATATTAAGGACTAAGCTTACCGCAAAGAGCCAGAACATGACACGTCTTGTATGTACCAGCACAGGTCCCAGTATTCCTTTTTTATCGTGGCATCCGCAGTCTATGCATATTTCGTCTATATGCTCGTGAGCACTCGGCTTACGCAGTATGATATCTATCAGATATCCGAATATTATCGCCGTAACAAATTTTGTCGCAAGCAAAGGTATTATCTTCGGTATTGCATCCGGACTGCTCAGCATGATAAGTACCGCCTCGTCCGAGGTCGATACAAAAACCGCGATAAGCGTGCCTATGCTTATAACTCCTCCGGCATAGAGATTACTCATGGCAGCCGAAAAGCCGCACTGAGGAACCAACCCCATCAAGGCGCCTATAAGCGGTCCGCTCTTTCCCAATTTACCGAACAGATTATCTATAAACTTATCCTGATGTTTCTCCAATACCTCCATTAATGCAAATGCCGCAAGCAAAAAAGGCAGTGCCCGCAGCGAGTCAAACACTGCATCCAATAAAGCGTCAATTATCATCTACTCTCGATCCTTCCGTTTCCTTCATTTCCAACATTCGTTCTTCTTTTCGTGCCGACAAGGCATCCCTAACAGCGCATGCCCCGGTTTCCTTTCGGCTTTTTCTTTCAGTACCCGCCCCGGTCTTTGATCTGATGAGCTCAGGCTTTCAGCTGCTCATCAGGTGATCGGTATACACCTCAAGCTCCAGTCTTTCATCCTCAGCAGCTCTGCTGTTATACTCGTCTACATTTTTCATGAGCATAAGTATGTTTTTATTTATCTTGATATCTCCGTCACTTGTCATGACACAGAGCATATTCGTATCAAGACAATAGCAGGATGCATTTTCCGAAAATGTATCCCTCACAAACTTGGCTGCCGCCGCAAGTCTCTTAAGTCTGCTGACAGCTTCATTTTCGGTATCATTTTTACCCATTGCCGATATAATTATATTAATCTGCAGATATCCCGTATCCACTGCCTTCGGGCTGTCTGCCCCTTGCTTAAGCCAAAAAAGTCTGTGGAAAATATTTTTACTCTGCCCGATCTCAGGTTTGTGACGTTCCCTTATCCACTCAAGATCTCTTAAATATATATATGCATCCGGCATACAGCTTACAGAATCGTTATGTCTCGTTCCGTCCATCTGCAGCTGCCTCTCCATTATGCTGTAATCCGAAAGCTGAAGATAGATATCATATACCATGTATGTTGCATATATAAACACTCCGAGCCGGAATACCCACTGATGATATACAGCTCTTTTCCAATACCAGAATATACTTATCAATCCGCTCATCAGCATGAAGCATAATGCCAGGATAAATTTTATTACGTCCATGCTGTGTGTTTTTGAGTAAATCACAGCAAGCTTGATAATAACGATCAGAGAAACCGATAAAAGTATTGCATGCGTGACAGGAAGCATGCTTATAAGGCTTACTCCGAATACAGTGTTCAGGCATATCTGTATAAGCACATTGGCAGTTACCGGCACACACAGTCTGTCAAAGAACACTTCATCACGCTTTACGGTATGCTTGGCAAAGCTGATGATGGGTATAGTAAAACTCATGAAGCTTATAAATGAGATATATCCCACCACTGCGCCCGAATATTTATCGCTTATATACTTTAAGATACCGGAATCCGTCAATACCCAGACCGCAAAGATCATCAAAAATACGGCAAGATCCAGCAGTCGTTCGCTTCTGCTTAGCTTCCTCCAGTACAGCCATTCCGAAAATGCGCACACAGCTGCGAGGTAAAATGCTATAACAAGCACTATTGACATCAGATAATCCTTGCAGTTGAAGACAAGTATATCCGACTCTCTTCCAATGTAGACGCTCGGTATATTAAAGGTATAGCCTGCTGCGGCATTTCCGGCTTCATCAGGCTTATGATAAACAATAACTATAGGTACACGCCCGTAATCATTATTGATCTTTGCAGTGCAGTAAAGCGTCCGGGAGAGCTGAATATTTTTTTTAAACAAACTGTCATCATATTTGTACAAAACATTGCCGTGGCGAAAGATCGTCGGCCTGAATTCACCTGCCTTTGTACAGATAATACTTCCGCTCGGATAACATGAAACCATGTTATTGTACAGCAGCAGCTCATCTCCGCTTTTCAACTCTATGGTATTCGGAAGCGTGGTATATACGCGCTCACCGCTCTCGTCATAATAATACCAGTCAAGCTTAAGCTCGGAGACCGTCCTTGATCTTCGCAATATGTCCGTTCTGATCCTGAAGCCTATAACAAACAGCATTAAAAGAACTGCAGCCGCAATAAACAAAAACCACAACAGTTTCCTGATATCCAGCTTTTTTATGAACTTGTAAGTCAGCTCACGAAGAAACATTCTCCACCTTATACAAGCTTCATATCGACTCTGAGCATATTGTCGGCCGCATGCACCTCTGCAAGGCTTCCCATTATAAGCGGCATCATAGGGGGAACATGTCCTATATCGGCATCCATTATTATCGGCACATTATACTTTGCCGCAACAGCAGTTATTGCCTCGTATTGATCAAGTCCCATCATAGGCTCATTGAAATGCATAGGTCTTCCGATAATGAAGCCTTTGACATTTTCAAACCATCCGCAATGATCCAGCTGCCACATGGCACGTCTCATTGAAAATACATTGAGGTCACAGCTCTCAAGGAACCATACAACTCCGTCCCCCTCATAGCGCTTGTTGAATTCTCTGACTCTGTCGTATTTGGTTCCGCACATGGTCACAAGAACATCAAGACAGCCTCCGAGCAGTCTTCCGCTGAATCTGAACTCCTTGGCTCCCTCCGGATAGAACTTAAGCACTGTATCTTCTGTACAATTGTAAGGAAGCAATGGATCTTCTTCCGACTTAAGAGCTTCGGACTCCCATTTACCGTAGGTGCATACGCTCAGCTTTCTTCCGCTCATAATGTCAAAGACATCATGGAGATTCCTGTGCCAGGGTTCCATGCCGTATGCTGCCGCACAAGGACCGTATATGCCTGCAATATCACAGTTCACTGCCTGATTAAACAGAAAATTGGTGTTGTCCGAAAAGCCGACATACCACTTCGGTGTCGAAGCAGCTATCAGATCCAGATCTATATGATCCAGAGTCTCGCACATAAGCTCACCGCCGCCGCATGAAATGATTGCATCACATTTACCGTAAGCTCCTGTGTACATCTTATTGAATTCATCTCCGCAGCTTGCAGGATCGGTGCTTATACCTATTCCGTCGGACTTGTAACAATTAGGACCTAACAAAGTCTTGTATCCCATTGTATCAAACTTACGAAGTGCATTTTGAAAGGCGCTCTTATATGGCTCGATCGCACATCCGAATGAGGGCGCAACAAAAGCTATTGTCGACCCTTCTTTTATAAACTTTGGATATCTCATCTCAAATTCCTCCGTGTAAGTGTACCTATATATGCATATTTTGACGATTTGGAAAAAATTTTACCATAAATTTTAGGATTTCACAAATAGAGAGTATCATGTATAATGCACTAGGCTAAAGACATTATTTGAGAGGTGTTTATGTTATTTAATTATTTATTGATATGTCCGCTGGTATTTATAGCAGGATATGTTGACGCGATTGCGGGCGGAGGCGGTCTGATATCGCTCCCCGCTTATATGATGACGGGACTTCCAGTACATAATTGTATTGCAACAAATAAGATGAGTTCTTCTATGGGGACCTCTGTTGCCTGCTGGAAATATGCCAAAAGCGGTTTTATCCCGTGGAAGTCTGCTCTGTTTTGTATCCCCTGTGCTTTCTTAGGCTCTTACGCAGGTGCCAATATCGCACTTCATATAAGTGACGGTCCTTTCAGGGTAATAATGCTCATAGTACTGCCGCTCACCGGGGCTTATATACTTAATAAAAAAGATCTTAAGCCAAACGGAGAAGAATATTCTGCCGGTATAACTATTGCGATCTCAATGCTCTCGTCGTTTTTGATCGGAATTTATGACGGCTTCTACGGTCCCGGAACAGGTACATTTTTATTGCTTATACTCACAGGGCTTGCGAGACTTCCGGTATTTAAGGCTAACGGACTTACCAAGATCATCAATCTCAGCACGAATATCTCGGCACTTGCCGTATTCCTGCTGAACGCTCAGGTCTTGTTTCCGCTCGGAGTTATAGCCGGAGCCTTCAATATAGCCGGAAATTATCTCGGCGCACGCCATTTTGAAAAAAGCGGCAGCAAGGCTGTTAAGCCTGTAATCATCACCGTACTTGTCATATTCTTTATCAAGGTACTGTCAGAACTCATAGCTACATATATCTAAACCGGGTACTGTGCCGGCATTGGGGATATAACTGTCGGTAATGGTAAAAGATATGATTTTTTCAAGAGTACTCAGCTATTTTTTGTCCTATATCTCAAACCTGATTTAATAACTGCAAATATCTACAAAAACCGCCGTAGGGTATAATCCCTGTCGGCGGTTTCTGTATGATGGGTTAAATGAAACATTGCCTCTCGGCAAAGTCCTTGACTATGTAATCTTCTTTCCGATCATCTGAATCTGATCATCATTAACAGATATCCTGATAGGAAAGAACAAAACGGCTAAAGAAAAACTTATTAAACAAGTTTATCTTTTATAATATGAGTCTTGAAAAAGTTTCTTACTCAACTTCCTCTTCTTCCTTCTCACCTGCTGCAACCAGCATGGCTTCTCTTCTGTTCGAGCGAACCGAGAAAATAACAACTATTATAGTTGCAAAAAGCAATACCATAAAAATAGGGTGAGTATAGAATTTATCACTTGAAGCAAGCTGGCTTACTCGTCTTAAGTTCTCCTCAAACATCGGTCCGAGAATGAAGCCCAGTATCATAGGTACTGTCGGAACCTTCGACTTAATAAGCAGATAGCTCATAAGTCCAAAAGCTACCATGCAGTAGGTATCGAATACCATGTTGGCATTTCCGATAGCACCGATACCGCAAAGCACGATAACTACAGGAAGCAGGTAATTCTTCGGCACCTTTAATACAGCTACAAAGAGTCTCATTCCTATAAGCATGAAAATCATCATGAATACAGCCGAGATCATCATTGAGAAGAATATAGCGTATACTACTGCTCCGCTCTTGGTATAGATAAGCGGACCCGGTGCAACATTATGTACCTGAAGTCCCCCGAGCAGCATAGCTGTACAGGCATCACCCGGAATACCGAGTGCAAGCAGCGGGATCATAGCTCCGCCGATAGTACCGTTATTTGCAGTCTCCGAAGCAACAACTCCGTCCATGATACCTGTTCCGTAGAGTTCAGGATGCTTTGACAGGTTCTTGCTGACAGTATAGCTGATCATGCAGCTTACTCCGCCTCCGATACCCGGAAGGATACCGATGGCAACACCGATAAAGGCTGAAACTATAGCGTTAGGGATCTGGGCGATACCCTCCTTAAGAGTAAAACCGCAGCCTTTTATCTTGGCGGTCTCATTAACTATATACTTCTGTTCTTTACGAACTTCCTCGGCATATTTCATGACCTCGCTTATAGCGAAAAGTCCGATAAGGAGTACAAGAAGTGCAAATCCGTTATTAAGCTGGAACATTCCGAAAGTAAATCTCGGCTTTGAATCGATAGGCGCAAGACCTACAGTTGCAAGTAAGGCTCCGAGTACGGCACTGATAAGACCCTTAGGCATATCATGTCCGGTAAGAGCTATAACCATTGACAATGAGAATATCGCAAGTGCGCAGTACTCATATGCCTGGAACTTGAGTGCAACATTACAGAGTACCGGTGTAAGCAATATAAGGAGTCCTACACCTATCATAGTACCTATAAAGCTGAACACAACTCCGGTTCCGAGAGCCTTACCTGCTTCTCCCTTATCTGCAAGCGGCTTACCGTCGAAGCAGGTAGCAACCGATGAAGGTGTACCCGGGATGTTAAGCAGTATAGCTGATATAAGTCCTCCGGAGATTCCTCCGATATAAAGTGCCATCAGCATACTTATTCCCTGACTTGCTGTCATTGAATAGGTTACAGGCAGGAACATTACTATAGCCATGGTGGCTGTAAGTCCCGGTATCGATCCGAAGATAATACCGACAATGGTTCCTATCGCTATAAGCAAGATAGTCATAGGCTGTATCGCCGCAAATAATCCTTCAAATATCATCTTGATCTCCTCCTCTTATAATCCGAAAGCCTTAAGTATTCCCTGAGGAAGCAATACATTGAGGTGATATCTGAATACATAGTAGAGGACTACAGAGCAGATAACGCCAATGATCAAGGCAGGAATATATGCCTTCTTCCATTCATGCTTAGGGGTAAGTATAAGTATCTGGAAGAACAGATACACTATCGTCATAGGAACAAAGCCCACTGCATTCATCAGAGCCACATAGACTGTAAGAGCCACAAAGCTTGCGATTACCTCAGCCTTCTCATTCACTGCTGTTTTAAAGTCAAACTTCTCTATCCTGCCTCCCGCCTTCACAAAAGCAGCGCGCTTTCTGAAGCCACGGATTGCAACATACAGGCCTAAAACAAGTAATGCTCCTCCCCAAAGATACGGAACGAAATGGTTTGTCAGCGGCGTAGAGCCCATACCGGTAAATGTCTGTATACCCGGTACCATAAGTAAATAGATAAGTGCAATTAATGCGATCCCGAGGCCCGGAATAATATCGAGCCTGTAATTTGAATTTTGTTTCAAAATGATCCCTCTCCTTTCATTAATTGCCTTTATTATGCCATTTAATTGATTAACTGAGTGCTAAGTCTTTTGTGCATATTGTTAAAAGATCGTTAATCAAAATGCAGCAGTTTGTATATATTTTAAACACATGTTGCAAAATTAAACGTTTTAAAAGTACTTTTTATCAAGTTTTCTCTTCCCTCAAAACTTCGCGTAAATCAGCTGTTTCTACAAAAAAAGAAGCCTCTGCCGCATGGCGGAAGCCTCTTCTTAAAGATATTTGTATGATACTTTATCTGTCGATCACAATAGAATCAATTTAGATTAAAGGAACTCCTTGAAGCTCTGGAAAAGCTCTCTCTGCTCCTTAAGGTTAGCGATAGTGTCATCAAGGTTAAGTACGAACGGATCCTGGAAGCTGTAATCGTTGCACTTTGTCTTCCAATCATCTGTTGATGTAACCTCGAGAATAGCCTCGTTCATAGCCTTAACAGCTGCTGCATCTGTTCCCTTAGGAGCAAGGCAAGCATACTCTGTATCGATCTTAAGCTCAGGAATTGTCTCACTTGCAGCTGCCTGATCAGGAAGAAGTGTAGGAGCCTTGCTGAGCATTGTGCAAAGTGACTTCATCTGTCCGTTCTCGATGTAGTCTGCTGCTGTTGAGTAAGGAAGTGATGTAACATCAACCTCACCGCCGAGAAGAGCTGTAAGACGTGAAGCTGCATCACCTGCATCGATGATGTTAAACTCAGCGCCGCCAAGGTTTGTAAGTACGCAAGCCTCGATGTAAACTCCGCCGCCTGTTGAGATACCCATCTTAATCTGACCCGGGTTAGCCTTTGTTGCGTCGATAAGCTCCTGAAGTGTATTATACGGAGCATCAGCTGAAACAACAAGGTTCTCACCTGACTGAATTCCGTATACAGCTACAGGCTCGAAAGCATCATAACCGAAGTCAACCATACCTGTTGCCTCGTTACCGTTAAGAGCTGCTGTGTTTGTAAGGATATATGTGTATCCGTCTGTATCTCCGTCCTTGTACTGCTGCATGCATGTAGCACCGTTAGAACCTGTTACGTTAGAGCATACTACAGATACGCCAAGCTTAGCCTCAAGAGCCTGAGCAAGCATACGAGCCATGTAGTCTGTATCTCCGCCTGCACCGTGAGTGATGTAGAAGTTAACAGTCTTGTCAAATGTGAAGTCGCCTGCCTCTGCAGCTGCTTCTGTCTCTGTCTCTGCTCCCTCAGCTGCTGCTGAAGTATCAGCTGCTGCTGTTGTCTCTGCTGTGCTTGAACCGCCGCATGCTGTAAGTCCGAAAACCATAGCTGCAGCCATTGTCATAGCTAAAACTTTTTTCATGATTACCTCCCAATGTTTACATTGTTTCTTATTACCCCACTCCCGGGACACCGCATATGCGATATCCCAAGAATTGTTACCTGATTATAATATGTTTTCTGCCCCGTATTCAATATAAGTAAAATTATCTTAATACTTTATTAAACACTCTTCTCGGCATCCTCGGCGGCAAGCTCAAGCTTCTTGGCTTCCTTCATATTTGAACGAACCGAGAAGATAACTACAAGTACTGTTGCTGCGATAAGCACCATGAAGATCGGATGGTTGAAGAACTTATCACTTGAAGCAAGCTGGCTTACTCGTCTTAAGTTCTCCTCAAATGTAGGTCCGAGGATGAATCCGAGTATCATAGGTACTGTAGGAACCTTTGACTTGATAAGCAGATAGCTCATAAGTCCGAAAGCTACCATGCAGTAGGTATCAAATACCATGTTGGCATTTCCGATAGCACCGATACCGCAAAGCACGATAACTACAGGAAGCAGATAATTCTTCGGAACCTTAAGTACGGATACGAATGCTCTCATACCAAGGAGCATGAATATCATCATAAAGATAGCAGATACTACCATCGCACAGAAGATAGCATAAACTACCGCACCGTTCTTAACATAGATAAGCGGACCCGGTGCAACATTATGAACCTGAAGTCCTCCGAGAAGCATGGCTGTAACCGCATCACCCGGGATACCGAGTGCAAGCAGCGGGATCATAGCTCCACCGATAGTACCGTTGTTGGCTGCCTCCGAAGCAACGACTCCGTCCATGATACCTGTTCCGTAGAGCTCCGGATGCTTGGAAGTATTCTTACTTACTGTATAGCTGATCATGCAGCTTACACCGCCTCCGATACCCGGAAGGATACCGATTGCAACACCAATAAGAGCAGAAACGATACCGTTAGGGATCTGAGCGATACCCTCCTTGAGTGAGAATCCTGCGCCCTTGATCTTGGCATCCTCATTTACGGTATACTTGATCTCCTTACGTACATCCTCTGCGTACTTCATGACCTCACTTATAGCGAAAAGTCCGATAAGAAGTACGAGGAGGGCAAATCCGTTGTTAAGCTGGAACATTCCGAAAGTAAATCTCGGCTTTGAATCGATAGGCGCAAGACCTACAGTTGCAAGCAAAGCTCCGATCACGGCACTGATAAGACCCTTAGGCATATCGTGTCCGGTAAGAGCTATAACCATTGACAATGAGAATATTGCAAGTGCGCAGTACTCATATGCCTGGAACTTAAGTGCGAAATCACAGAGCACCGGTGTAAGTACCACAAGTATAGCAATACCGATGATAGTACCGAAGAAGCTGAATACAACTCCTGTTCCGAGTGCCTTGCCTGCCTGTCCCTTATCTGCCATCGGCTTACCGTCGAAGCAGGTCGCAACCGATGAAGGTGTACCCGGGATGTTAAGCAGGATAGCTGATATAAGTCCGCCCGAGATACCTCCGATATAGAGAGCAACGAGCATGCTGATACCCTGGCTGGCTGCCATTGAATAAGTAACCGGCAGGAACATTACGATAGCCATAGTAGCTGTAAGTCCCGGTATAGAACCGAAGATGATACCTACCGCTGTACCGATGGCAATAAGCAAAATTGTCATAGGCTGAAGAACAGCCTGAATTCCTTCTAAGATCATTTAGCTATTCCTCCCTTATTAAAATCCGAATGCACTGAGTATTCCCTGAGGAAGCAGTACATTAAGGTGATATCTGAAGATGTAATAGAAAAGCACCGAACATACGACAGCAACTATAAGTGCCGGTACATATGTCTTCTTCCAATCATGCTTCGGTGTAAGTATAAGTATCTGTGCTACAAGATAGATGATAGTCATCGGTACGAAGCCTACGACATTCATAAGTGCAACATAGATAGTAAGTGCCACGAAGCTTGCGATAACCTCAAGCTTTTCATTGACGGCTGCCTTAAGATCAAACTTCTCGATCTTTCCGCCTGCCTTGATGAATGCAGCGCGCTTTCTGAAGCCGCGGACAGCAACATACAGACCTAAAACGAGCAATGCTCCGCCCCAAAGATACGGAACAAAGTGATTGGTGAGAGGTGTCGATCCCATACCGGTGAATGACTGGATACTAGGAACCAGTGCAAGATAAGCCACTGCAAAAAGCGCGATGACTATACCCGGAATGATGTCGACCCTGTAATTAGAATGCTTTTTCATTCATTCCACTCCTTTCATTTAACCCCATCATATAATAAGAAAATGTGGCAAGACCGCAACGCTTAAAGTATACAGCCTTGATATCGGATCGCTATGTCATGCATTTCTGCGACCCCACATATGATATCCTAAATTATTTTATCTGCCTCCGGCAAGCTTAAGCGCCGTTCCAAGCTCCGGCAGCGGATCGCTTGTCAGCGTACTTTCATGTACCTCTCCCAAAGGATTGATCTGAAAACCGACAAATCTTCCTCTTAAGAGAATGTCGAGTTTCTCTCCTTCTCTGTGCAGATACAGACTGCCCGGTATAAACTCTCCAAGCTTTGTGACAAGATTTTTCTCTCTTCCCGGAGCCAAGTGACTCACATCACCTGCCTTGACATCCAGAAGTTCCATGTCGTCACCCGGTACGGTAAGATGCATCATACATCCGCTGAACATCTTATTTAATCCGTTCTCTCTTATAGGAAAGGTCACATCCGCGATCTCAACATGTATATCTCCGGACTTGCCTTCGATAAGCTCACGGCTTAAGAAGCCCTGTTCTGTAATCACATTCACAAATCCGGCATCAGTTATATATCCCGGCTTGATTCCGCCCTTAGGTGTATAAAGCGACTCGTCGAGACGATTCATCACTCCGTGGTTTAATATTGCGGCTCTCAAGTCCTGCTCAAAACCCTTGAGCATAGGCCTGTCAACAAATATATAAAAAACCAGCACTGCGGCTATCGGAAGATATATCCATTGTCCCGCATTCATAAAGAACATGATCAAAGCTATGATCAGCAGTGCTATAAAGTAAACCAGATTCGTGAGTATCATCTTAACTCTGCGTTTCTGCAGCTTAACGACCTCTTCCGTTATCGGTCCGGCATTTCCGCCCTTATACGAATTCTGCATTATTATCAAACTCCGAATTCCATAAAAAACATAAACGGTTGAACATCTATCAAACTCTGCAAAGTATACTTAAAAATACAAAGTCAAACAACTGTATCCAATTGTGGCAATGCTTAATTTGAGAACATTTTAACAATCTCGGTGTTTCATAAATGAACAGTGATTAAAATACGACAATTCAACGTCATCCCTTGTCAGGCACAAGCGTGTGTTCATCCTATGTTTTCTTAACAAAATCTTTATTTTAAGCGCTAAGAATATATGAAACTGTCACATATTTTATCCCGTTATTACCTAGGCTTTACAAAAAAACCAGCGAAAGCTTGGTCTGTTCCCTTTGCTGATTTAATAATATAAATCGTTACATGCCTTATTCTTGAACACCTCAAGCTTTGTGATATAATCATTATCACCGAAGCGGACAATATTGATCAATGTCCGCATCTTAGCATTTTCAGAATAAAACAGGCATGATTAATAGATATAAAACAGGAATACAGCTATGTTATATGACATTTCAACTTACAGAATAGTCCGAGCCAAGACGGCCGATGACGGATACATAGAAAAGCACAGCCACGGTGCTTATTTTCATTATATGTATATATTAAACGGCAGCGGACGCATAATTATAGACGGACACGAGCTCGAAGTCTCAAAATACGATCTCGTTATGGCACCTCCGGGTATAGAGCACGAGATCTTCGGCAAGGACGAGCTTATAAAACTTGATATCAAATTTGCTGCAGGCGATCCGCTGTACCGTGATCTGCTTCGCTGCGGTTATTACATACACGGTCTCAGCTCCTATGAGGATAAGCTCATGCGTGATATGTTTGATGAAGCTATAAATGCGCTTCCAATGTACAGCTATGCAATAGACTCGAAGCTGCTCGAGCTGCTGTGTCTTATATTAAGACGCGATAAGCGCGGTATAGAAATGATCACACGAGCACGTAAAAGCAACGACTTTCTTCCGGATACGGACAATATCTCCGGCTCCAAGCTGGAACCTGCGGTCAATTACATTAAGCAGCATATTAATAAAAATATAAGTATAGCCGAGCTTGCGGAACATATAGGTTATTCCGAGAGCTATTTTTCAACAGCCTTCAAACGCTGCACCGGCTACGCTCCGAATAAATATATCAACATCCTCAAGATCGAAAAGGCCAAGGAGCTTATAATGTATACTCCGTCAAGCATCACAGCTATAGCCGATGAGCTTGGATTTGAGTCGGTACATTATTTCAGCAAGGTGTTTAAACAGATAACAGGCATCTCACCGACCAATTACGTGGACCGTTCGAGTCTGGATATGATAGTAAATGTCTTAAAGAACGAGCCTTCGCTGCCTCCGGAGGACCGATATGAGATCCCGGTGAAGCATATATCCGAGAGGAAGCCCGGCAATTTTACTTCTTAAGTGCCGTCTTCTGATCGGCGTCCACACCCTCTGTATTTTCTCGTACAAAGAGTATCTTGACAGTAAGCAGGATGATCTTGATATCCATCAGTATGGAATAATTCGCAATATATATAAGATCCAGCTTAAGCTTGTCATACGGAGTCGTGTTGTACTGTCCGTAAACCTGTGCGTATCCTGTAAGTCCCGCCTTGACCTTAAGTCTCAGATCGAACTCAGGCATGCTGTCCGCATATTCATCTGCGATCTGACGTCTCTCCGGACGCGGACCCACAAGTGCCATATCTCCCTTAAGTATGTTAAAGAGCTGCGGCAGCTCATCAACATGCAGCTGCCTTATAACGGCACCCACCGGAGTTATGCGTGCATCACCCTTTGCTGCAAGCCTTGCTCCCTCCTTCTCGGCATTTACCCTCATGCTGCGGAACTTATATATCTTAAACTCTCTGCCGTCCTTGGTAAGACGATCCTGGGTATAAAAAACAGGGCCTCCGTCATAGAGCTTGATTGCAAGTGCGATAATTAACATTATCGGAGATAGGATGATAATCCCAAGCAGCGATGAAACTATGTCCATCGCTCTCTTAACGATAAGCTTATCCACCGGAATACCGTTATTACGTATCAGGAACAAAGGCGTATCAAAGAGATGTATGTCATCTGCGCCTCTGAACATGATATCCGAGATCTTAGGCGTGACATATACTCTTATGGAATTGGCACTACAGAATTTGATAATGCTGTTTCGTCTCTCATCCGGAAGATCGGCAAGTATAGCTGCCCTGTATTTAAGCAGCAGGCTTTCTATCTCTGACATATCCTCATCTATAGATACCTTCCCACTGATATTGTAACGGTCTTTACGTTCATTAAGCTTATTGCATATGTGCTCATAAGGATATTTACCGTAGATAAGCAGCAGTTCTCTCGGCGGATACAGTATCACATAGATACGTCTCGTCAGATATGCCCAGAGTATGATAAAAACTATCTGTACCGCACAAAGCAGCACCAGCGGACTTGCGCTAAAGTAAATGCCGCCGGTGAGACATATCTCAATATATCCTATAATATTGGCAATTATTATCGAAGGAACATGTGACAGAATAATGTCACGGAGCCTCATATATGTGATCTTATATCCGTCAAAGGCATTGGTGAGCAGCACCATCACAAGTATATACAGACCTATCATTGCCCAGTTTCCGCGTCTGTAGAAATGCTTTCCTATATGATGATCTATCAGCACCGAATAATGCGTATACCAAAGATATCCGTAGCTCAAAGCCTCAAATGCCACAGCAATCATTATTGCTATAAAATTGACCAAACGCTTGTAATAATCTCTCATTTATCCCTGCCCATAGTACTGTAAATGTCGTAAAGCTTTGACTTTACCGCATCCGTACTGAAGCCTTCCCTGATTATATTGTGATTATGCTCTCCCATAGAGCGAAGCTCCTGCACGGAAAAGCTCATAAGCTTATGTATCGCAGCTTGTATATTTTTATCCGACACGGTCTCGTCATGTATAGACTTAGGCTCGGCACCTACCTCAAACATGATCCCGCCCTTATCGTCAACAAGATCCGTGTTGCCTCTTATACGGCTCACTGCAACCGGAAGTCCGCTCGCCATTGCCTCCATAAGTGCCGCAGAAAGTCCCTCCTGATATGAAGGGAAGAGGAAAACATCTGCTGCCTTATACAAACCGGCGGTATCCTCTCTGTATCCAAGGAGCTTCACCTTATTGCTAAGTCCGTGCTCCTTTATAAACCCGGCAAACTCCTCTGCATACACACCTGTTCCTGCAACAGCATAACAGATATCACGGAAATGCTCCCCGCCGGAAGAAAGCTTAAGCCCACCTTCTTCATCACCGCCAAAAGGCTCACCCGACGGCACCGGCTCTCTGACGTCGGCACACTCCGATGAAAGACATTTTCCCGCATCGGTAAACTCA
>Ga0129312_1000898_pt1 | contig 20387 bp, 19 predicted proteins | sample O827metagenome_FD_94434 | JGI IMG/M metagenome (GOLD analysis project Ga0129312, IMG submission 94434) | Orangutan group fecal microbial communities from Wisconsin, USA - O827 metagenome | ecosystem: Host-associated > Mammals > Digestive system > Large intestine > Fecal | place: USA: Wisconsin... | reverse complement strand
ATCCATATAATTCCAAAGGCCATGAACTGAACGCTGTCGGCATGCTCGTGGTACAGCAGGATGCCGAGAATCATCTGCATGGTGGGGCTGATGTACTCCACCAATCCCAGGATGAACATGGATGTTTTCTGGGCGCCGGCGCTGAAGAGCATCAGGGGAACCGCGGTGCAGAATCCGCAGAGCAGCAGCAAACCCACCTGATACGGCGCACCTGTCGCAACGGCGCCTCTGCCGCTGATTTCCTGATACAGGATGACCGCCAGGGCGATGGGCGCCAGGAACATGGTCTCGTAGATCATGGACAGCACCGGATCCACGGTCACGGAACGCTTAATGGCGGCGTAGACGGAGAACGTCAGCGCCAATCCCAGAGCGATGAACGGAATTTGGTGGAAATGAAACAGCAGCACCAGCACCGCCACCAAGGCGAAAATCATGGCGACGACCTTGTATTTCGTCACCCGTTCATGAAATAGGATAATTCCCAGCAGGCAGACTACCAGCGGTTCGATATAATACCCCAGACTGGTCTGGATAATAAATCCCGCATTCACCGCCCAGATGTAGGTGGACCAGTTGATGGTGATGATAACGCCGGCGACGGCCAGAGTTCGGATGGTCTTTCGGTCTTCCTTCAGCGGCGCCCAGATTTCCTGCCAGGTATAATTTCGATGTGCCAGAAGCAGCGCCGTTAGAAAAGACATCAGCACCCGGTACAGCATGATTACCGATGAACTGATGGGAATCAGGGCCTTCCAATAGATGGGCAGCACGCCCCAGATGACCATGCAGAAGACCACCTGGAACACCCCCTTCCGATATTGCGATTGTTCTTTCGTCATTTTAAATTTCCCCCTTTGTTTTTTTCTCTGTACGAGTCCCATGCGTTCCATTATATGCTGGACTTTTGAATATTGCAATGGTATCCTTGTTAGGCTATTTGACAGAATCGTATTCAAAAAAACAAACCATACAAGCGATGGTTTGAAAAAGAAAACATTAAATTGTGGGGGTGTTTTGCCGTGGAAGATATTTTGTTTTTTCTGGAGATTATGGGGACCGTTGCCTTCGCCATTTCCGGTGCCGTTCTGGGCATCCGAAAGCGAATGGATATTTTCGGCGTAGCCATTCTGGGGCTCACCACCGGCGTGGGCGGCGGAATCATCCGGGATCTGATTGTGGGGAACAATCCGCCCCTCACCTTTCAGGATCCGGTGTATCTGGTGGTATCCATCATCACTTCCATCATCGTGTTCCTGCCGATTATCCGGACGTGGATTTTTCGGGAAACTCGGTTTTACGAAGCGCTGATGCTGCTGTTCGACTCCATTGGTCTGGGTATTTTTACCGTGAACGGCATTCAAACTGCTTACCAGTCCACCAATATCCACGGCATCATCCTGTTGGCCTTCGTGGGCGTTATTACCGGATGCGGCGGCGGCGTGTTGCGGGACATGATGGCCGGCGACCGACCATACATCTTCGTCAAGCATTTCTATGCCAGCGCCTCCCTGCTGGGAGCATTGGCATGCATCCTTCTCTGGAACCGAATCGGCTACGGCGGAGCCATGCTGCTGGGCGCCACATCGATTGTGGTTCTCCGTCTGCTGGCCGCTCGAAATCACTGGAGTCTTCCGAAAGCGGACCTTCCGGAAGAATAGATTTCTCGCTTCCGACGGATTACGCCACCAGGGTGCTGACCCACACCAGAGCAAAACCGATAACCACACTGGTCAGGGACTCCCGCAAATGCTCTCGGGTCCGAAACACATGAGGCGTCAGTTCGGAGAATACGATATAGAGAATCATGCCCGTAGCGATGCTCACCATGGTCAGGGTCAGAACCTCCGACAGGTGCACCTCAATCATATTCATCAGCACGCCGCCGAAGAGGGTGGACAGGGTCACCGATGCCAGAAGGACGTATCGCTCGCTGCGCTTCCGCTCCTCCATGGTGGAATCAATCAGCATACCCATTGGGATGTTGTGCATAGCGATGCCCAGAGCGAAAATAACTCCATCGGACATGGAATTCATGGCGATGCTGTACACCGACATTCCTTCCACTATATTATGGAGGATTACCGCCATCGCCGAAATGATTCCGATATGGGCGGCATTCTCATGATCGTGGGTCTCTTCCGTATCGTGGTGATCCGGAATGAACAGATCCAGCACCTTCAGCATGGCGATGCCCACCACCAGCATGCCCAGGCTGTATCCCCAGCCCTGCGCCTCCACCAGTTCGTGCACCTCCGGGAACAGGTCGAAGAGCAGCAGTGCTACCAGCGCACCCAGCGCCAAAGCCATGGACAGGTGCTCCATCTTTTCCGTATCTTTAATCAAATGCGTTGCCAAGGCTCCCAGCAAAATGGAGAACCCGGCAATCGCGGTAATCATCAATTCCATTCGTTACTTCCTTTTATCTTATCATCAAGTGTTACCGTGTCGATATTCTGCAGATGGGATAAAAATCCTACCTACCAACTAGGTTATTATATGTATCCATCGTCCATCTGTCAAGTTTCAGGCTTCAGAGGCGTCCGTTTATTTCCTTCCAAAAAATATTTTTTCCGCTCTTGACGCAAGTCCGACTCCTATTATATAATTTCTTAACAAAATCAATATGGAAAATGTATTAAGCTTTTGCTTCGATCCACGTCTGTCAGGGAAAATTCCTGATGCGTGGTCTTTTTTTTCGCAATAAATGCGATACGAGATTAAGGAGGTCATCTCATGAAGTCATCATCCCTTTTCAGTCTTCGATTTCTCCGAAATGTACTGATTATCATCTTCGGAAACTTCATCTACGCCGCGGGCGTCGTTTTCTTTATCCTTCCATCCGGTCTGATTACCGGCGGCACCACCGGTATCGGTTTGATCATGAACCACTTCACCGGCATGGATATTTCCATCTTCGTGGGTATCTTTAACGTAGCCATGTTCCTGCTGGGCGCTCTCATCCTGGGAAAGGAATTCGCCCTTACCACCCTGGTGAGCACCATTTTCTACCCCCTGCTCCTGGGCATCCTGCAGCGGGCCGTGGGCGGCTTCATTCTGACACAGGATCTGTTCCTCAGCGCCCTCTTCGGCGGCCTGTGCATCGGCATTTCCCTGGCGATGATCATCCGGCTGGGGGCCAGCACCGGCGGCATGGATATTCCGCCTCTGGTCCTGCAGAAACTCTTCCGGATTCCCGTATCCGTCAGCCTGTACGTATTTGATTTTATCATCCTGATCGGCCAGATGCTCTTCTCCGACAAGGACACCAGCCTCTACGGCATCATCCTGGTTATCGTATACACCATGACCCTGGACAAGCTGCTGGCACTGGGCACCGCCAAAACCAAATTGGAAATCGTCACCAAACATTCCGAGGAGATGAAGGATGCCATTCTGGCGGACATCGACCGGGGCGTCACCCTGCTGCACGGAAAGACCGGTTACCTGGGCATTGAAACCGATGTGCTTTCCTGCGTCATCTCTCCTCGAGAGCTGTACCGCACGGAGAAGGTGGTTCACGAGGTGGATCCCAACGCCTTCATCGTGCTGAGCAAGGTGAGCAGCGTCACCGGCCGAGGCTTTACGAAGGAGAAAAAATACATCCCGAAGAACTCCTAGGTTCTTCCGGCACAGTAGCACCGAAAAAAAGTTCTTTTTCAACTGACAGTACTCTTTCGAGTGTTGTTGCATTGTTCTTGAATTGATACAATCCGGTTAAGAAGTACATCTCCCTTCTCAAGGAAGAACGGCAGGTTCAAGCACCTGCAGGAGGAACCGATATGAAAAAGAACACAAAGAAACGAAGGACGATTCGTCGTCTACTGATCGCCACTGCGTTTGCGCTCCTGATGATTCCGGCATCGGTTTCCGCAGATGTTGTGGGGAAAAAGATTACACGAGAGTACACACCGAATAAACAAAATCCGTTGTCAAAAATCGAATACACCTATCGAAGCGACGGAAAATTCGATATGGTCCTTACCTTCGATATTGTTGCAGCGGAATACGCTGTGTGGCATGTGGATAATGCCCGGGACTATGTCCTCGAGGTTTATTCCAAAACCCAGAACAACCAGCTCATCGGATCCCAGATTATCAATGCTCCGGACATTCGAAAATTGAACGGAAAACTCGTCTATGATTTCAAGGATGCACAGAAGGTCCCGATCGTCCGGCCGGAAGAAGAGCTTTCCATCAGCTTTGAATTCTTTAGTGACTACAATCACGATCAGTATGCGAACTACGGCAACAACTTCCAGCCGCGAACGGTGCAGGCACCGCATCCAAACCTTCTGGAAGGCCTGACCGGATACGGCCAGGTGGAAAAGATGGATTCGGACGGTACCGAATACACGGAAGTGTACGCCACTTTCTACGGCACGCAGGGGCCGAATGCCGGCGAAAAGCTCTGGGCGTATAACCTGGATGACAAAAAAAATTACGGATCCTCCAACAGCAGAACCGTAAAGGTATGGATTTACCGGAATAAGATCAAACCGTTTGACATCGCGGATCAGAAGTCGCACCGCTGGATGCTGGTTTCCGCAAAGGATAAGGAGACGGCTGCACAAAAGGCGGAAGCAAGTGCTTCCCTTGCGACATCTTTGGCCTTTGACTCTCCGGCCAATATCAAATCAGAGATGGAGGATATCTACCGCTTCTCCAGCACCTCTGCCCGCTACGACCAAGCGGCGGTTACCGTATACAAGGACAGAAACCACAATACCGGCTATGCGGACGGAGTGGAAATCTATAACTACGTGAAGGGAGAGGGCGAAGCGGATCTTTACCAAGAGTTCAGCTTCGATTCGGGGAAAGACCACGGTAAATTCACTCTCACCGGACTGCTTCCGGGAACCACCCGGTACTATACCGTTCACACCATTCGGTACAAGAATAAATTGGAGTACAATTACTGGGACGGATATTACTACACCGTACGCACCGAGAATTTCAAAGCACCGGGCTTCTCCGCAGTAAAGATGGGACCGAAGCAGGTAAAGATGCTGATAAAGGTTCCGGCAGATCAGCGGGCAAAGGGATTGTCCACCATGTACGTATACCGGGGCAGCAAGAAGATTAAAACCATCAAGAGCAACGGTAAGGCGACCATCACCTTCACCTACAGCGCGAAGAAGGCCAACTCCTACAAGTACAAGGTAAAGGCGGTATGCGCGAAGAAGACTTCAATCAATAAGTCCACTTCCGCAAAGAAGCCGAAGAGCAATACCTACAAGAGATCGGGACGCCTGAACAGCAATATCGATCAGATTACACCATACGCAACGGCAAAGTTCGTTCCTTGGCAGGTAACCTACTACGATAAGAAGATTAAGGTGACGGGATACGTCGTGAACAACCGGATGTTCAAACTGAAAAAGTACAAATTCAAGGTCTACGTGTACAACAACAACAAGAAAATTGCCACAAAGACCGTGACGTACAAGAACATCAAGAAGTATGCGAAGAAGAAGGTCACCATCACCATCAAGACCAAGAAGAAACCGGACTTCGTCAACTACTCTGCCGGCTGGGGTACATCCAACGTATCGACCAAATGGGGATGGTAGTTCGGCAAAAGCAAGATGGAACCCACTAACGGAATAAACGAAATGAAGAGGCTGTTCCCTTCCGGGGGAGCAGCCTCTTCATTTGCGTATATTTCATTTCTACTGTTCCAGATACTTCCGAATCTTCGGCATCATCGCCTGTGCCCGCTTCCGCCCCTCTTTATAGGTGCGGTCCATGCGCGCCACATCGTGCTCCGTCCGGCTGATGTCCAGTTCTTTTTCCGGATAGATGACACAGAGTTCTCCTTTGGATCCCAGCTGATGGACCATTTTCTTAGACCGATTGTACACCACATGACGGTTCCGAAGGCTGGCCGCAACCTGCGGATATTTGTGGAGGAGCAATCCGTAAAGGTGATCGTGCCCGGTGGGCGCCTTGACGTAATCCTTCGGCCGAGTCAGCACTGTGACAATCCGGTCGTACCCCTGGTTCCGTGCGTACTGCACCGGAATGGAATCGCTGATGCCGCCGTCCAGCAAGCTGTATCCGTCGATGTGCACCGCACGGGATACCACCGGCATGGATGCGCTGGCTCTCACCCACTCCAGCGCGGCATCGTTCAGCTCCGGCAGCTCCTTATATACCGGCTTTCCGGTTCGGGTATCGGTACACACTACGACAAACCGGCTGGGATCGCTGTCATAGGTTTCCTTATCCATCACATCCAGTTCCTTCGGCAAGGTGTGGTAGCAGAACTCTGCCCCGTACAGATTTCCGGTCTTCATCAGAGAGCGCAAGCTGCAATACCGCCAATCCTTTGCGAATCGCCGGTTATAACGGATAACCCGTCCCGGCTGATGGGACTTGTAGTTGCAGCCGAATGCCGCACCGGCGGATACGCCGATGACCGCATCAAAATGAATGTTGTTTTCCATCAGCACGTCGATAACTCCCGCGCTGAAAATGCCTCGCATGGCACCGCCCTCCAGAACCAACGCGGTTCGATGCTTGCCGTTATTCTCTTTTTTCGAAATCGTTTCTTTTGTATACATATTCACTATTATTCCCCTAAAATTTCACTCTCAAACAATTTAGTCAGTATTATAACATAGTTTTTATGAAATGAAACTAAATTTATAAGTTTTTTGTGTGAATTTTGTTGACATGCATGGTATACCCGTATACGAGAGAACAAGAAATTGAAAAGGGCTTGCGGGAAACCTCCTCGCAATCCCTTTTTTCTCCCGGTCTTGTTTTTCCTCCTTCGTTTCATATATAATGTAGAAGATTGTGATTTCAAAAATGAAAGGAATATATATTTATGAGCATCTTAAACGTGGAACACCTAACCCACGGATTTGGAGACCGCCAGATTTTCGATGATGTATCCTTCCGACTTCTGGCCGGTGAACACATCGGACTGGTGGGCGCCAACGGAGAAGGCAAGTCTACTTTTATGAATATCATCACCGGTAAGCTTTCGCCGGATGAAGGAAAGGTGGAATGGTCGAAGCGCGTTCGTGCGGGCTATCTGGACCAGCACACCGTCCTCACCAAGGGGCAGACCGTACGGGACGTGCTGAAGACCGCTTTTGACTACCTCTTTGAGATGGAACAGGAGATGAACGACCTGTACATGTCCATGGGAGATCCGGATGTGGATGAAAATACCATGAACGCTCGGATGGAGGAAGCCGGCACCCTGCAGGACCTTCTCACCGCTCATGATTTCTATATGATTGACGCGAAGATTGATGAAGTAGCCCGGGCGCTGGGCTTGACAGACCTGGGACTGGACCGGGATGTTACGGAGCTGTCCGGCGGACAGCGAACCAAAGTGCTGCTGGCCAAGCTTCTGCTGGAGAAACCGGAAATCCTTTTGCTGGACGAGCCGACCAACTACCTGGATAGGGAACACATCGTATGGCTGCAGCGGTATCTGCAGAATTACGAAAATGCTTTTATCCTGATTTCCCACGATATTCCGTTCCTGAACAGCGTAATCAACCTGATTTACCACATGGAAAATCACAAGCTGGACCGGTATGTGGGGGATTACGACGATTTCATGAAGGTGTACGAGATGCGGAAAGCGCAGCACGAAGCGGCCTACCAGAAGCAGCAGCAGGAAATCGCTCAGCTGAAGGATTTCGTGGCCCGGAACAAGGCTCGAATTTCCACCCGAAACATGGCCATGTCCCGCCAGAAAAAGCTGGATAATATGGAGCTGATTGAGAAGCAGGTGGAACGGGTGAAACCGGAATTCGACTTCCACCTGGGGCGCACGCCGGGACGGTTCCTTTTCGAGACGAAAGGGCTGGTCATCGGATACGATACGCCGCTTTCCAAGCCGCTGGATTTCGTCATGGAGCGAAAGGAGAAGGTGCTTCTCACGGGTGCCAACGGAATCGGGAAAACCACGCTGCTGAAGAGCTTGCTGGGACTGATTCCGCCGTTGGAAGGTCAGATTGAGAAGGATCCGTATATGCAGATTGGTTACTTCGAGCAGGAAATGAGTCAGGATGTGGATACCACCTGCATCGAGGAGATTTGGAACGAATTCCCATCCTGGGACCAGCGGGAAGTGCGAGCGGCGCTGGCTCGCTGCGGTCTCACCTCAAAGCACATTGAAAGCCGAATTCGGGTGCTTTCCGGTGGCGAACAGGCCAAGGTGCGCCTGTGCAAGCTGATGAATCGGGATTCCAATATTCTGGTTCTTGACGAGCCGACCAACCACCTGGACGTGGATGCCAAAGACGAGCTGAAACGGGCGCTGATGGAGTACAACGGCAGCATTCTCATGGTGTGCCACGAGCCGGAATTCTATGAAGGCCTGGCCACCCGGGTGATTGACTGCTCCCAATGGACCACGAAACTGGTGTAATATAAAGAGCGTGAACGCTCGGGTATGTTCCCTCGGTTCACGCTCTTTTGCTTATCTTTTTTCTTTGCTTTTCGTCGGCAACGGAACCTGAGCCAGAATTACCGCCACGAACACCAGGATGCATCCCAGAATTTCTTTCGGAAGGAGCACTTCATTCAAGAAGAGGCATCCGGACACTGCGGCAAATACCGATTCCAAACTCATAATCAGAGTGGCGGTGGTCGGATCCGTGTCCTTCTGCGCCACAATCTGAAGGGTAAAACCCACGCCGCTGGACAGGATTCCCGCGTAAGCAATGGTCATCCATGCCGAAAGGAGTCCGCTCACGGACGGGTTCTCCAACGCAAACATCACCGGTGTCATCACAATCGCTGCCACCGCAAATTGAATGCACGCCATTTTAACGCCATCCACCCCTTTCGAGGTAAAATGATCGATTGTCATAATGTGCACCGAAAAGCCCACGGAACAGAAGAGCACCAAAATGTCCCCTTTAGATATGCTAAAACCTTCTTTCACGCACAACAAATAGAAGCCTGCCATTGCCAACACCACGCAGAACCAGATGATTCGCGGAATTTTCTTTCCGATGAAAACACCCATCAACGGCACCAGGATAATATAAAGCGCCGTAATGAATCCGGCTTTTCCCGCTGTCGTCATGGTGATTCCAATTTGCTGCAAGGAACTGGCTACCGCCATTACCAGGCCGCAGTAAATCCCGCCCACCAAAGTGGTCCGGTCCGGAAGCAGGATGGATTTCCAATTTGCTTCCCCGGACGCTGCCTCATCGATTCCCGTTCCGGAACCCGCGTTGTCCGTCCCCCCTTTCTTCTTCCCGATTACGTAAATTACCGGAATCAAAAAGAGAAAGGCCAGGACATTCCTGGCCATGTTATAGGTGTAGGGTCCCACGTAATCCATCCCGGAACTCTGTGCCACGAAGGCACTTCCCCAGATGAAAGACGTTAACAATAACAGTAGATTTCCTTTCGTTCTCTTACTCACTTCGCATCATTTCCTTTAATCTTCACAAAATTTCGTATTAGTATAGCATTTTCCTGGATAATTCTCAATACAAATGGATTTCCGCAAATTGCCAACTATGATACGATTTATATCATTCTGTTTTCATAATCTTGCAGCTCGTGGAAAATATCGTCCACATATACTACATCATTTTCTATTCTGTACAATATAAAATATCTGTGTTTTTGAAAATTAATCCGGTGATATCCCAGTTCTTCTAATCGAGAATTATCACACATTTTCAGACTACCTGCGACGTGTTTCAGCATTTCAACAGTATCCTCAAAATCATCAAGCACATTTATCGCCGCTTGATGATTTTTCTTTATGAAAAGAAGATATTGAATAAACCGATTCAAATCTTCTTCTGCTTCTTCCGTTACAACGACCCTATAATCCATATTTTCCTCTCACGTCCGAAATTACTTCATCTGCATTTCTACAATTTCCTTTTCTTGAAGATTCTCTGGATTGTTCCAATCTTTGAAGCATCTCATCTTCGGTCAGATAGGTGTAAGGATTGTTCGTTGTTCTTCTTATTTCAAATGGGAATCCATTGTGTGCAACTGCCTGCGTTAGAAACATTCTTATTGCAGATGTCGTATCTGTTCCAAGGTCTTTAAAAAGCTGATCTGATTTATTCTTCAAATCATCATCTACCCTAATCTGAATTGTACTTGTCATAATAGATACCTCCGTTTCTCCGTCTTTTCTTTCATTATAATGCTACATCATTACTAAATCAATACATTTGCATTTACATTTCAAATAACGTAATCCATTCGAACTATTACGCCGCAAGCTTCATTTTTATATAAATAGCACCAAAAACTAATCAAGAAACTTGATGTCAATTTACAATTATTGTAGTATGGAACAACTTATAGTTATTTATTTGTTTTTCTTGACAAGTTATTTCCAGATGGTTATAATAAGCATACTAAATCGAACTTTCGAATGAAAGCGCAAGAAAGACCATCAATAAGAACATCATAGGAGATTAAAACAATGAAAGAACATCAACAAAAGAGAGGAACCTGGTGCAGCAATTTCGGCTTTTTGATGGCCGCCATCGGTTCTGCGGTAGGTCTGGGAAACATGTGGGGGTTTCCCTATAAGTTGGGAATGAACGGCGGCTTTGCCTTCCTTATTCTGTATCTGCTTCTGGCGGTATTCGCCGGATACATTCTCACCATGACCGAGCTGGCTTTGGGCCGTTATACCGGCCAGTCCACCGTTCTGGCATACAAATCCATTCGCAAACAGTACGCATTCGTCGGATGGCTGGGCATGCTCTCACCGTTCCTGATTCTGGGATTCTACTCCTACCTGGGCGGCTACTGCATCAAGTACATGCTGGCCAATCTGGGAGATATGTTCGGTGCAAGCTGGGGCGTTGGCGGCGTAGACGGTGCTGCCTACTTCTCCAACCTGACAGCGGACACCACCCAGTCCATCATCTATACACTGGTATTTCTTCTGATTACCATCGTCATCGTAAGCTATGGTATCGAGGAAGGCATCGAGCGGTTCAGCAAAATCGCCATGCCGGCACTGTTCGTGATGCTCCTCCTGGTAATCGCACGAAGCGTTACCCTTCCGGGCGCTTCCGCCGGAATTGCATTCCTGTTCAAACCGAACTTTGAAGTGTTCCACGGAACCGGCTGGATTTCCGTACTTTCCGCTGCCGGCGGCCAGATGTTCCTGTCCCTTTCCATTGGAATGGGCATCACCGTTACCTACGGTTCTCATCTTGCCAAAGATGCCAATATTGAACGAAGCAGCTTGATCATCCCGCTGGCCGACACCGTTATCGCCATTTTGGCAGGTCTGGCAATCATGCCGGCTGTATTTGCCAGCGGTCAGTCTCCGCAGGGCGGCGTGGGACTTCTGTACATGACTCTTCAGACCGTATTCAACGGCATGGGCGGTATCGGTCCGTTCATCGGATTTATCTTCTACGGACTGGTTGTCATCGCGGCGCTGACCTCCTCCGTTGCAATTCTGGAAGCCATTGCCGGTTCCTTTATCGACGACGCCATGAACAAGGGCAAGGGCGACAAGCGAAAATTCTATTGCTGGTTCTTCGGAATCCTCTCCGCCGTTCTGGGCTCACTGATTGCCTACGACGGTCTGGGACAGAACCTCCCGGCTATGTTCGGCAAATTCTGCTGGGTAGACGGTTTCGACCTTCTGGCGGAAGGCATCATGATGCCGCTGGGTTCCCTGTTCGCCACCTTCTTCTTCGGCTGGATTGATCGGGAAATCCTCCCGAAGGAAATCCATCAGGGCTCCAACTTCAAGACGGAGAAATTCTACCGCTTCTGCATCCGTTGGATTGCACCGATATTCACCTTCTTCGTGCTTCTGGGACAGCTGGATTCTTTCTTCGGCTTTGGCTGGTTCAGCTAGAATAACATTATTTCCATAAAAACGGTTACTTTGTATATCGATATCTCTGCTGCAAAGTGATGCATGACCACTTGTTTTTCCGACTCGTACATCAACTCCATTTTCAGATTTGATGTACGAGCACCATTATTTTCAGCTCATGCATCAACTCTAATCATTTTTATATTGTTTTCATTCTACTTTACTTTCATTCCATAAAAAAAAGTGATGCAGAAGCAGCGGTTTTCTGCTTTTCTGCATCACATCCTATCATTTCCGCCGGACACCGTCCCTCCAATCGTTCGGCGGCTACACCCCTATTGATGCAGGAACATCTATTTTTAGCGTTCCTACATCAATTTCCTGAATTTGCACCGACAAGCCGGATTAGACTATGCCGCATCTTCCGACTATGCCTCCTGTGACAACCGTTCCAGCGCCTTCCGGAACCGATTTCCGAACAACACTGCCGTAAATGTCACCGCAATAATATCCGCCACCGGCTCCGCCAGGTAGACTCCCCACACCGGATTGGATACCAGATGGGGCACGATGTAAATCAGCGGCAGCAGCAGCACGAACTTTCGTACCACCGCCACGATGATGGAACACACCGCATTTCCGGTGGATATAAAGGTCATCTGGCAGGCAATCTGAATACCGAAGATGAACATGGCGCCGCAATAGATGCGAAGCGCCTTCTTGGCAAACATCAGCAGTTCCGGATTAGAGGTGAACATGCTGCCGAATGCTCCCGGCACCACCATAATGAACAGCCATAATCCCACGGAATACATCACGCTGATTCGAAGGAGATACCGGAAGGTCTCCCGCACTCGAGGGGCATTCCGGGCGCCGAAATTATAACTGGAAATCGGCTGAGCCCCCTGGGCGATTCCCTGCAGCGGCAACATGGCGAACTGCATCACGCTGGTGCAGATGGTCATGGCCCCCACCGCCACATCTCCCCCGTATTTCAGCAAGGAGGAATTAAAGCACACCGAGATAATGCTTTCGCTGGCCTGCATCACGAAAGGCGAAAGTCCCAGCGCCACACACGGAAGCAGGATAGCCGCATGAAGTCTTATTTTATCTTTCTTCAACCGCAGGTGAGTTTTCTTTCCGGCAAGGAACCGCACGCACCAGATTGCGGAAATTCCCTGGGAAATCACCGTGGCAAGCGCCGCTCCCCGGACACCCATGCCGCAGAGGAAGATGAACACCGGATCCAGCAAGATATTGCACACCGCCCCGATGAGCACCGTGCGCATTCCGATTTGGGCAAAGCCCTGGGCGGTGATGAAGGAATTCATTCCCAGTGTCAGCTGCACAAAGATGGTTCCCAGCGCATAGATTTTCAGGTACGAATCTGCGTAATCGATGGTGTTTCCGCTGGCCCCAAAGGAAAGGAGCATCTCCCGACCGAAGAGAAGCAATACTGCTGTCAGCACCAGAGATATCAGAACCTGCAGCAGAAAACATCCGCCCAGAATCCCTTCCGCCGTGTCGTAATCTCCCTTTCCCATGTTAATGGAAGCCCTCGGTGCTCCGCCGGAACTGATCAGCGCCGCGAAAGCCGACACAATCATAATAATCGGAAGACAGACTCCCACGCCGGTCAGCGCCAGATTTCCATCTCCCGGTATATGTCCGATGTAGATTCGATCCACAATATTGTACAGCATGTTAATCAGCTGTGCGGCAACCGTGGGAATCGCCAGCTTCCGAAGAAGCTTTCCCACCGGTTCCGTGCCCAGAAACTCTTTATCCTGATTCAATCCTTTTTCCTCCCGGTAAAATCGATACAATGGAACATATTTTACCACACCGAGGAGCTCAGTCAAGTATTTTTATTTGCTCCGGTAGCTTTAAGGAGAAAACAGTTCCCCGGCCCGGTTCACTATCCACGTCAATTTCCACCGAAATCTTTTTCGCCGCCCGGCTGCAGAGATACAGCCCCAGCCCGCTGGATTTCATCTCCTGTCTTCCGTTACAGCCGGTGTAACCCTTTTCGAAAATTCGCGGAATATCGGATGCCTCAATGCCCGGTCCATCGTCCTCGATTCGAATTCTTCCACGGTCATCGGCCTCAATTCGCACATACGTATCGGTATATTTAATCGCATTGGATAGAATCTGCTCCAAAACGCAGGCAAAGTATTTCTTATCCGTCACTCGGACACCCTCCACCTTTCGGTACTCCAGCCGCACATTTCGGTTGATGAACAGGGAAGAAAACTTCCGAATGGATTCCCGGATCAAATCATCTAACGCGTATTCCTGAATCATCAAATCGTTGCCGGAAGAATCCAGCCGAATATAGTGCAGCACCATTTCCACATACTGTTCGATTTGAAAGAGTTCGCTGAGAAGCCGACGATTCTCCGGCGTATCCTCCTCCCGAAGCGCCAGCCGCATGACCGAAATCGGTGTTTTAATCTGATGGACCCATTTCGTGTAATAATCCTCCATGTCCTCCCGCTCCTCCAGGAACTGCTGTTCCTGCTGAAGCGCTCGATTTCGAAGGCATCGAAGCATTTCTCGGTAGTCCCTCTCTATGCGACTCCCCTCTTCTCCCAAAAATACTTCGAGATTGAGACCAAAGACGTCCGGCGCGTCCGGCTTCACGGACGAAATCACCTGTCCCCGTTTTCTGCATCCGTCAACGAATTTTCGAAAACGAAGTCCAATCACCAACACACACACAACACCGGAAAGAACCGTTCCGTAAATAAACGGTTCCATCTCCATCCGGTACAACCAGAACGTTCCAAGATTCAACAGAATCACCGCTGCCTGCAGCAGAATCCAGCTCCGATTCTCTTTCAGGAATATTTTCAGCAACGAGCGACCTCCTCCCAACGTTTATTCCACGGATTTACGAAATGAGATACCCTTGTCCGGGTTTTGTAACAATTACATCTCGGAGTCCGGCTTCCTCTAATTTCTTCCGAAGCCTTCCCACATTCACCGTCAGCGTATTTTCTTCTACATAGCAGTCATCCTGCCATAAGGCCAGCATCAAATCCTGGCGGCTCACGATTCGACCCTTGTTCTCCAGCAGGGTTCGAAGAATTCGAAATTCATTCCGGGTCAATTCCACCGATGTGCCGTTTACCGACAGCATCCCGTCATTCAAGTTCAGCCGGGCACCCTCGAAATCGATGATGTTCGGATTGCCCTCAATCTCATAGCTCCTTCGAAGGATTGCTTTTACCTTTGCGGAAAGCACCAGAGGATCCACGGGTTTCGCGATAAAATCATCTCCACCCATATTGATGGCCATCACGATATTCATGTTGTCCGAGGCGGAAGACAGGAAGAGTACCGGAACGCCCGAGATTTCACGGATTTTTTCACACCAATGGAATCCGTTCAGATAGGGCAATCCGATGTCCATCAATACCAGATGGGGATCGTAATCCTGAAATTCTTCCATTACGTTCCGAAAATTCGAAACGGTTCGAACGTCATTTCCAAAACCCGTCAACTGGTTCTCAATTAACTCCGCCAGGTTTTTATCGTCCTCCACGATAAAAATTCGATACATACAATTCACCCATCCTTCTACCGCACAATACGATAATAGATTCGGGACGTGAGACGGTAAATAATCCCATATCCCAGCACATACATCCCGTATGCCCCCAAGCCGCATCCGATAAACAGGGCTTTGTTGGTAAGCATCAGGACTTTCAGCAATTCAATGAGAATCGGAAATGCCACCGCAGTATGAACGCCGGCGACCATCAGCGGCAAGAAGAATACCATCCGAACTTGGGATTGAATGGTCTTTTTCACCTCTCCGGAACTCATGCCCACTTTTTCCATAATCTGAAACCGTTTCCGGTCTTCATATCCTTCCGAAATCTGCTTGTAATAGATAATCAACACCGTAGCAAAGAGGAACACCATTCCCAAGAGGATTCCCAGAAACAGGAAGGATCCGTACATGGATTTCAGCGCACCCTTTACATCCCATGCGGAATCCACCGCCGGAACAACACCGCGGATGCCGTAATCCTCCGCCAGAATGGATGTAACCCGCTGACGAAAAATTCGCGTAAATTCCTCCCCCTCTCGATACGTCTGTGCCGGATTCTTAAATCCCACTCCCAGACAATTTACCGTGCTGAAGGCGTGATTTTGATTGAGGCGTCGGGCGATGCTTTCCTCTGCCACGACGATTCCGTATCGTTTGGTATTGGACAGACTGCTTCCGTTCTCCTTTACCGGGAAGTAATTGATCCACTTCCGAACCTTCAGCTTTTGATGGTTCAAATTCAAGGTCTTCATGGAATAATCCACCGAAGTTCGAAGCGAGCAAAGGGCGATTTCATTTTCCTTCAAATTCAGTTTCTCGCCGCCCATCGCCTCATACATCCGCTGCGTGATAATGCCGACGGAAATGCATCGAGTCAAATCGGTTCCTTCCGAATTCACGGAATTCCATGCCCCGTCTTTCGGAAGGACCATTCCATCCAGCGAGTGAATATCATCGATTTCGGTTATTTTCATTCCGGTTTTTTCCGATGCGTCCTGAAGAGCTCTTCGCAGCGCCGGCACCGGCAGGGATACCACCTCATCCTCTTTTGTCACGCCCTGCTCCGATACGTACAATGGCTTCGGATAGCGACTTTCCACCACGTCGTCCATTCCGGTGTACAGGCTCAGAGAAGTGGACACCATCACCAGAACGCAGGTGGACAGAATCGCAATGGATGCCAACCCCACCGAATTTCGTTTCATCCGGTGCAACATTCCGGAGATTCCAATCATATGGTTTTTATTATAATAGAATTTCTCGTTTTTCTTCAATGCCTTCAGGATAAAAATACTTCCCGCTCCGAACAGCAAATATGTGCCCGAGATGACCAGAAATGCCGCAATGAAAAACAGATTCAAAGCATCCAACGGTCTGTCCGTGGTGAGGGCAATGTAGTATCCCACCGCCAGCGCGGCAATTCCTGCTATCAGCAGGAGAATTTTCGTCTTCGGTTCCCGTTCGCCCGCTTCCCTGCTGTGCAGCAATTCCGTGGTATTCATTCGGGACAGGCGGATTCGATTCATCAGATAGATCATTATATCTGCTGCGGCGAAAAACAGAACGGTCCCGCCCAATGCAGCCGGAAGAATCAGACGTACCTTTGGGATGGTTTCGGTCCCCATCATCTTCGTCAGAATCAACAGACTCAGCTTATAGAACAGAATCCCGGAACCGATGCCAATGCCGATGCCCGCGGCACTGCTCATTCCGCTTTCGTAACAAAGCACCCTTGCGACGTGCTTCTTTTCCATCCCCAGTGCGTAGTACAGGCCGTATTCCTGCATCCGCTGTTTCATCAGGAAATTGGCCGTGTACATCAACAGCACGACGGAAAGAATCGCCAGGATAAAGGTTCCCAGCATCATAAATGTGGGAAGGTATTCCCCGCCGTAAATGTTCTTCATCTTGGGTTCCAACGCCAAGGTCAGCATGATGTAGAAGCAGGCGGTCAATCCGGCTTCCGTAAGAATCCGGGGAACGTAATAACGATAATTCTTCTGCAGATTGTTTTGGGCAATTCGTCTATACAATGAAGAGAACATTACCGCTCACCTCCTCTCCGCAGCATGGAGAGGGTATCCGTAATTTTCTGATACAATTCCTGGTCGTCGCTCTTCCCCCGGTACAGCTGATGGAATACCACTCCGTCTTTGATGAACATCACTCGATCCGCATGGGCTGCCGCATTCACGGAATGAGTGACCATCAGAATGGTTTGCCCTTTCTGATTGATTCGCCGAAAAACCCCCAGAAGATCCGATGTGGACTGGGAATCCAGCGCCCCCGTCGGTTCATCCGCCAGAATGAGAGACGGATGGGTAATCAATGCCCGCGCCACTGCCGCTCGCTGCTTCTGTCCGCCGGAAACCTCAAAGGGATATTTCAGCATCAGGTCCTGAATACCGATGACCGAAACCACCTCTTTGAGTTTCTCCTTCAGCGTACTCACCTCTTGTCCGTCCAGCACCAGTGGCAGGAGAATGTTATCTCTCAGATTCAATGTGTCCAGCAGATTATATTCCTGGAATACGAATCCCAAATTCTCTCGTCGGAACTTGGCCAGTTCGGCATCGGAAACGGAATTCAGCGGAATCCCATCCAGTACCACCTCTCCGCCGGTCGGCTGATCCAGTGCCGCCAGAATATTCAGCAGAGTGGTCTTGCCGGATCCGGATTCTCCCATAATTGCCACATATTCTCCCGGCTCCACCGAGAAGGTCACATCCCTCAATGCTTCCACCCGGTTTCCGCCGAATCGATTTTGATAGGTTTTCCGTATTATCTTCACTTCCAGAATTGACATTTCTGTATCCTCCTTTTGGTTTATCATTCATCTGTTGAATCTATGATACTTCAATGTCTTTTTCCGAAACATCGAATCTCGTGACAAAATCGCCGCTTCATGTGACATTTCCGTCACTTCATTACCTCACGAAAGCCGGGGACGGAATCTCCATCCCCGGCTTTCGTAAACTATTCAATCGGAATTTCCTCCGTCACGCCGCCGCCGTGGAACACCGTCACCGTCCGGAATCCGGCTTCCTTTGCAATGGCAAGGGCTTGATCGAACCCTCGATTCAAATAATCCGCGCTGTGAGCATCGCTGGAAATGGTAATCCGTCCGCCCAGCCGGCAGATTTCCTTGAGAATTTCCCGGGACGGATAGCATTCTCCATCCTCTCGCCAGCTCAGGGGCGTGGTGTTGATTTCAAAAGGCCGTCCCTGAGGCACCAGCCGCTCCAGCGCCTTCTTCCAGGCCGCCACATACCGCGGATGCTGCTCGTCCACAAGCACCACCCCGTTTCGGTTGAACTTCTTGATTAAATCAAAATGACCGATGAAATCACAACCCGTCTGTTCCACCACCCGGGCCACCGTATCGAAGTACGTCTCCGCATAAGCACATGGGTCGTTTTCGAACTTCTCGATGGTCTTCCGAACCACTTCCTCGCTCTCGTCCACCGGAATGTACTCTCCCTCCCACCGGATGTAGTGCACCGATCCGATGGAATAGTCCAAATCCCGGCAATCCAGATCCGAATAGAAGTCCCGTTCCACCCCCAGCAGGATTTCCATCTGCCCCTCATATTTTTCCCGAAGGGCCCGCACCTGTCGGCAGTATTCCGGAAAAGTCTCCGGCGTCATGCAATAGAAGGTGTCGAAATCCGTATAGGAATGCCCGGAAAAACCCAGCGCGGTGAATCCTTTTTTTGCCGCCGCCTCGGCCATCTCTTCCGGTGTGTTCTGCCCGTCGCAGAAATCGGTATGGGTGTGATAATTCCTTTTCCAGTCCATGGGTTACTCCGCTCTGCTCTTCTCCTGCTTTACCTTGTGATCGATTACGTGGCGGGAAGCCAGCTCCCGGCGAATGTCTTCCAGCGAAATTCCTTGCTGGATCATCATCACCATCACGTGGTACACCAGATCCGAAATCTCGTAAATGGTCTCCTTCGGGTCGTTGTCCTTCGCCGCAATGATGACCTCCGTGGACTCCTCCCCGATTTTCTTCAGGATTTTGTCCAGTCCCTTCGGTTTCTACAGCCGAACGAAAATATCGTTTTTCTTTAGTTCTTTTTTCAAATCCGGAATCGCCACTTCTCCGAAATGGAAAATGGACGCCGCCAGACCGGCGCTTACCGTCGGAATCTCTTGGAACAGTGTGACGAAATCCTGAGTGCAGCCCGCACCGCCGGAAGCGATGACCGGTACATCCACCACTTCGCACACCGCCTTCAGCATCGGCAGGTCGAATCCCTGTTTCACGCCGTCGGTATCGATGGAGTTGAGCACCACTTCGCCGGCGCCTCGGTGAACAGCTTCCGTCCCTCTGCGGATGCGGTGATATCATAGAATACCATTTCGTCCGCACCGTTTTTCGTATAGTATTCCGCCAGTTCCACCGGGGAATTTACGTCGCTGAGGCCCTGAAAATTCACGCCCTTCACGACTCTGCCACCTTTTACATCCAGGCAGGGGATGATTCTTTTCGTAATCATTCTGCCTCCTGTATTGCGCTTTTCAGATCAATCACGCCCTGATAATACGCTTTTCCGATAATCGCACCGTAGAGGCCGATGTCCTTCAGCGCCCGAATGTCATCGATGGAAGAAATTCCGCCGGAAGCGATGAAGCGCATCTTGTACTTCGCAGTCAGCTTTTCGTACATGGCCCGGTTGGTTCCCTCCAGCGCACCGTCCTTGGAAATATCGGTGCAGATGATATATTTCACGCCCTTCATCTGCATGTTCTCGCAGAAATCGTGGAGCGTGTACATGGATTTCTGGGTCCATCCCCGAATTGCCACATAGCCGTCCTTTACATCGGCGCCTACCGCAATCCGATTTCCGTGCAAACGTGTCGCCTCCACCACCAGGTTTTCGTTGGTAATGGCCGATGTGCCCAGGATGACCCGGGACGCTCCCATATCGAGATACTTTTCAATGGTTTCCATATTTCGAATGCCGCCACCGATTTCCACCTTCAGACCGGTGGCATCGATGATCTCTTTAATCACCCCCATAT
>Ga0129312_1000893_pt1 | contig 20526 bp, 21 predicted proteins | sample O827metagenome_FD_94434 | JGI IMG/M metagenome (GOLD analysis project Ga0129312, IMG submission 94434) | Orangutan group fecal microbial communities from Wisconsin, USA - O827 metagenome | ecosystem: Host-associated > Mammals > Digestive system > Large intestine > Fecal | place: USA: Wisconsin... | reverse complement strand
TATGGTGTGGCAGAGCACAGCCGTTATATTCCGCTTGATTTTAACACAAATACTGCTTCGGATCATAATACAGACGGTGGCTCTACTGCAAATGCCGATAATGTACCGAATGTATATGTATCTTCCGCTTATGCAGAAAAATACGATCTGGTGATCGGGGACACGATTTCCTTAAAAGAGCCATACGGTGATGATGTCTATGAATTTACCGTAGAGGGCATCTATCCGTATGAGGCAGGAATCGCCGTATTTATGCCACAGAAAGAGCTGAATCAGATTTTTGATCTGGGGGACGATTATTTTTGCGGCTATCTGTCTGACACGGAGATTACGGATATCGATGAGAAATACATAGGTTCTGTCATTGATGTGGATGCGTTGACCAAGATCAGCCGCCAGTTGATGGTATCCATGGGAAGCATGATGTATCTGGTGGATGGATTTGCCATTGTGATGTTTGTCGTATTGATTTATCTGCTGTCCAAGATCATCATTGAGAAAAATGCGCAGTCCATTTCCATGGTAAAAATTCTGGGTTATACAAACCGGGAGATCTGCAGGCTTTATCTGATGTCCACGTCAGTAGTTGTGACAGCCTTTCTGCTGATCAGTCTGCCAATCGAAACGATGCTTATGAAAGTGATCATCAAAATCGTAATGCAGAGTATGACAGGATGGATCAGTTTTTACATGGATCCAAAGATTTATGTGGAAATGTTTGTGCTTGGTATCTGCAGTTATGCAGTGGTGGCGATGGTGGAATATCGCAGAATCCGAAAAGTGCCGATGGATACTGCTTTAAAAAATGTAGAGTAAAAACAGTCTGGGTGAACTGTGAAAATTGCAAATCAAAACATGAAAAATCTTATAAAAAATAAATGACAGAATGGAGGGAGCATATGAAAAAGAAACTGTTTCGACAGATAGATAAGCAAACGTCAGAGAAAAAAATCCCACAGTGGGAGCGACGGTATTTCCGACAAAAAGGCATTACAGCAGCAGCTGTGGTCATGGTGCTTGTGGTGTGTCTGCTTGTGCCGGCGTATGCGGGAAATAAACAAAACAATGCAGGAACGGGTACAGAAATCAGTGCGGATGCGACCAGGCAGGATGCGGAAAATGTATCCGATTCCGAGAAAGATTCCGCTGACAGCGATGGAGTGACCGATTCCCAGACGAATCAGGTGGATAAGGCAGAAACGGTGTATGTGAAGGCCAATGCAGATGGAACAGCGCGCAAAGTGACGGTGAAAGATGTCCTGAAAAATCCAGGTGGGGGAAAAACAATCGAAGATCAATCTGATTTGAAAGACATCAAAAATACCGAGGGCGAGGAAGAATATACCAAGAAGGGTGATGCGCTGACCTGGGAAAACAAAGGTGAAGATATTTCCTATGAAGGAACCACGGAAAAAGAACTTCCGGTGAAAACCGAAATCAGGTATTTCCTTGACGGAAAAGAAATCGAGCCGAAGAAGCTGGCTGGAAAAAGCGGAAAAGTGACGATTCGTTTTCAGTATGAAAACCAGACATCTCAGACCGTACAGGTAAAGGGGAAAAATGTGGAAACAGTAACGCCATTTGCAGTGTTGTCCACGGTGATGCTCTCGGAAGATCATTTTTCCAACATTCAGGTGAAAAATGGAAAACTTGTAGATATGGACGGACAGACTGTGGTGGTAGGTTATGCATTTCCGGGCTTGCAGGAGAGCCTCAAATTGACCGACTATGAGGCAACAAGAGATGTGGAAATTCCGGATTATGTGGAGATTCAGGCAGATGCTACAGATTTTCAACTTGATTTTACCGCAACAGTTGTTACAAATGGACTGTTCAAAGAACTGGAAGAAGATGATTTGAAAGATATGGATGATCTAAAGGAATCTGCGGACAAATTTCAGAATGCATCGGACAAACTGATCGACGGGGCCGGACAGTTGTTAAGCGGAAGTGAGAAGTTACAGACTTATATCAGGCAGTATACGGATGGCGTGAAAGCCGTAGACCAGGGAATTGGCACCTTGCAGAGCGGCGTAGCAGCTCTGAAGGAAAATACCGCAGCACTGCAAAGCGGTGCGGCAGCCGTATCCGATGGACTGGGACAGATTGCGGCTGTGCTGGATCAGAGTGATGCGATCGACCAGATTGCATCCGCAGGGGAGCAGATCCGGCAGTATGCAGGCGGCGTGCAGCAAACCATTGGTGCAGCACAGGCAGGACTTGCATCGGTAGACTTAAATGGTGTGGAGCAGTCAGCAGAATCAAAGGCAAAAGAACAGGTAACAGATGCAGCAAAAGAAGCACTGGCAAACGTGGACGAACTGAGTGAGGAAGAAAAGACACAGATTGCAGAACAGATTGCTTCACAGGTGGATCTGGCTGGGATTACTGCTGAAGCGGAGCAGCAGGTGCAGGCTGCCGGCGGTATTCTCTCAAAAGTACCGTCATTGGAAAATGCCGGAGATGCTTTTGCAGGACTGGGACAGATCAGTACACTGACAGACAGTATCCGCCAGTTGTCCGCCGGAAGCGCACAGTTAAAAGAGGGCGTGGCTGCTTTTGACAATGGCGTTGGACAGTTGTCCGACGGCATTGCGGCACTGCGCACCGGAAGTAGTCAGCTTGCAGGCAGCGGTGACAGCCTTGTGCAGGGATGCGCAGCACTGACGGAAGGCTTGCAGGCGTTGCAGAAAGGTATGATCACCTTTGACGAGGAAGGGGTTCAGAAAATTGCTGATCTGGCAGGAGACGATCTTCAGAACGTTCTGACACAGATCCGGGCACTGAAAGAAGCCGATGGTGCTTACCAGAGTTTTTCCGGATTGAAGGAGGGACAGAGCGGAAACGTGCGGTTTATCATTGAAACGGATGAAATCAGTCAATAAAAAAGAATAAATCGGATAAAATCTTTGTATCGGTAATAATATAGCTGAAAAATGTGCTATTTATAGCTTTTCTTATGAAAGTTGTGATAGCACATTTTGATATTTTACTATAGGACATATTTTGCTATGTGCCGTTGTGTTTCTGGAAACGCAATGTTATACTGATAACAATACAGGAAGGCAGGTGCAGCACTGAGATGGCAAAAACAGTCAGCATAGGAAAACAGGATTTTGCGAGTCTGAGAGAACAAAATAGTTTTTATATTGATAAAACGGATCTGATCCGGGCATGGTGGGAATCTCAGGATGATATTACGTTGATCACACGTCCACGACGTTTTGGAAAAACTCTGAATATGGATATGCTGAAATGTTTTTTTTCAAATCAGTATGCTGGCAGAGGAGATTTGTTTGAAGGTCTTTCTATCTGGAACGAAGAAAAATGGCGAGGATTGCAGGGCACGTATCCGGTACTTTTCTTAAGTTTTGCGGCAGTGAAAGCAGATCAGTTATCAGAGGTGAAAAAACAGATCAATATGCAGATCGCACGTTTATATGAGGAACACCGCTATTTGCTGGATGGAGACCTGCTCAGTGAAAATGAGAAAGCAATGTATCGAAATGTATCGATGTATATGGAAGATGCGGAAAGTTCATTTTCAATCAATTTACTATGCCAGTATCTGTATCGCTATTATGGGAAAAAAGTGATCGTGCTGTTAGACGAATATGATACGCCAATGCAGGAGGCTTATGTACATGGATATTGGGATGCGTTTACCTCTTTTTTGAGAAGTCTTTTTAATGCGACATTCAAATCAAACCCATATCTGGAACGTGCAGTTTTGACAGGAATCACACGGGTATCGAAGCAGTCTATTTTTTCTGATCTGAATAATTTAAATGTGATTACGACAACGTCGGAGGAATATGCCACTTATTTTGGTTTCACGGAACAGGAAGTATTTCAGGCATTGGAAGAATTTGGCCTGACGGATAAAAAAGAACTGGTGAAACAGTGGTATGACGGCTTTACATTTGGCAGTCATACGGATATTTATAATCCATGGTCGATCACAAATTATCTGGATAAAAAAAAGATCGGGGCATATTGGGCGGCGACCAGTTCCAACACGCTGATCAACAGTCTGATCCAACAATCGGCAACGGATATTAAAGAAAAAATGGAAACTCTTTTGCAGGAAAAAGAGATTTGTGTTACCTTTGATGAGCAGATTGTTTTTGAACAGTTACAGCAGGATAAAAATGCAATTTGGAGTCTGCTGCTTGCCAGTGGATATCTGAAAGTGCTGGAAGTGGAACAACGTGGCATTTTGCTGGAACCGTGGTATCATCTGAAAATTACAAATCTGGAAACACTGGGAATGTTTACCGGAATGTTTAAAGGTTGGTTTTCTGCTTCAGATTGTAATTATAATGCGTTTGTTCAGGCATTGCTGCAGGGAAATCTGAAAGAGATGAATGTATATATGAATGATGTGGCACTGGTTACATTCAGTAGTTTTGATACTGGGAGACATCCATCGGGAAAGACACAGCCGGAACGATTTTATCATGGATTTGTACTTGGATTGCTGGCAGAACTTCGGGACCGATATGTGCTGAAATCCAACAGGGAAAGTGGATATGGCAGATACGATGTGATGCTGATTCCGCGAGATTTCGCAGAACAGGCATATGTGCTGGAATTCAAAGTGCATGATCCGGAAGAAGAGGAATCCTTGCAGGAAACAGTGCAGGCGGCATTAATGCAGATTCAGGAAAAACAGTATGATGCGGAATTATCAGAACTTCATATAAAATCGAATCAGATTCATCATTATGGATTTGCATTTGGGGGAAAAAAAGTATTGATCGGGGGACGATAGAGAATGAATATAAAAATCATAGACAAAAAAGACCAATTCGCACGGTGTGAAACATTTGAAATCACACATCTTTTATGGGGGACAAAAGCAATTCAAACAACGTATGGAAAAATTGCCTGTTGGAAAGATCATGGTTTCCTGGTAGAAATGACCTGTGAAGAAAAAGATCCGCTTCGGACTTACACCAAAATGAACGATCCGGTGAGTCTGGACAGCGGAATGGAGGCATTTTTATCCTTTTGGGCAGATCATACGCCATTGTATGTAAACGTGGAAATGAATGCGAACGGAGCAGCACTGATGCAGTATGGAACAGAGCGTGCGGATCGGACATTTTTCACGGAAGAACAGATCAGAATCTGTCAGCCGCAGGCGGTCATCGAAGAAAATTGCTGGAAAATCAGTTTCTTTTTGCCGTTAGAATTTTTAGAAGAAATTGGTGGTCCGATTCCACAGATATCCGGCACAAAGATTGCCTGCAATTTTTACAAGGTATGTGAAGGTGGCAATGCCGAACAGATTCATTATGCAAGTTATGCACCGGTAAATGTGCCAAAACCGGATTTTCACAGACCAGAATTTTTTGAAAGCGGAGAGTTGCAATAGAGATGCATGGAAGAATATAAATTTGGATTAAAAAACAGTATTTTTCTTGCGAAAAAAATACTTCTATAGTAAAATATATCTGTTCGCGATCAAGGAGATTTTCAGTAACCATGCAGGGATTACCTGTATGTTGGTAAATCAAAAGAGGGATAAAGAATGAATAAAAAATTATACAAATCAGATGATAACAAAGTATTGTGTGGCGTGTGTGGCGGTCTTGGAGAGTTCCTTGGTATTGATCCGACCATCGTCAGACTGATCTGGGTAGTACTTGCATTTGCAGCAGGAAGTGGACTTCTGATCTATATTCTGGCAGCAATCATTATGCCGAGAAGACCATTAGACTAAAAAGAATGATCAGAGTTGGAATTAAAAAATATGAGCAGTGAAAGGACAAACGTCTTTTCGCTGCTCTTTGCGTTTATGAAAAAACCAAGAGAAACGCTAGGATATAAAAAACAAAATCCAATATCGGAATTAAAAATTCTGAAAAAGATGGAATTGAATGATTAAAAAAACAGAAAGAGAGAGACAAAATGCTGGAATTGAAAAATGTGTCTTTTGAAGTATCAGACGAGAAAGCACAAAAAGAGATTATCAGAGGAATTAATCTGAAAATTGACGACAACAAATTTGTGGTCATTACAGGACCAAACGGCGGTGGTAAGTCCACCCTGGCAAAACTGATCGTTGGTATTGAGAAGCCAACTTCCGGTCAGATTTTATTTAACGGAGAAGACATTACAGAAAAAAGTATCACGGAGCGTGCAAAAATGGGTATCAGCTTTGCTTTTCAGCAGCCGGTTCGATTCAAAGGAATCCAGGTGCTGGATCTGATCCGCATGGCAGCAGGACGCAGAATGAGTGCAGCAGATGCCTGTCAGTATCTGTCTGAAGTAGGACTCTGCGCAAAGGATTACATCAACCGTGAAGTAAATGCGAGCCTTTCCGGTGGTGAGTTAAAACGTATCGAGATTGCTACCGTGCTGGCAAGAGGCACACAGCTTTCTGTATTTGACGAGCCGGAGGCAGGTATTGATCTGTGGAGTTTCCAGAACCTGATTCAGGTATTTGAGCGCATGCAGGAAAAAACAAAAGACGGTTCCATCCTGATTATTTCCCATCAGGAGCGTATTCTGGATATTGCAGATGAAATTGTTGTAATTTCTGCCGGACAGATTGTAAAACATGGACCGAAGGAAGAAATTCTGCCACAGTTACTTGGTACATCTTCTGCCGTCAATATGTGTGACAAGTTTAACAAATAGAAATCTATATTGGAGATAAAAGACTAACACTGTTAGTGGAATTTTAGTTTGTATATAAAATGCAGGAAAGAACGAGGAATAGATAGATGATGGATGAGATTCAGAAAAGACTACTGGCAGAAGTCGCTGATCTGCACGGCGTTCCGGAAGGAGCTTACAACATCCGTGCAAACGGTCAGATGGCAGCCAGAAATACTACAGCAAATATTGATATTGTATCCAAAACAGACGTCAGCGGTATCGACATTTATATCAAACCAGGCACGGTAAACGAGAGTGTACACATCCCGGTTGTACTCAGCAAGAGTGGTATGAAGGAAATGGTTTATAATGATTTTCATATCGGAGAGGGCAGTGACGTAGTCATCGTGGCAGGCTGCGGTATCGACAACTGTGGCGATCAGGATGCAGAGCATGACGGTATCCACCGTTTCTTTATTGAAAAAAATGCGAAAGTGAAATATGTGGAAAAGCATTACGGCGCAGGTGACGGAGAAGGAAAACGTATCCTGAATCCGGGCACAGAAGTGTACATGGAAGAGGGAAGCTACATGGAGATGGAAATGGTTCAGATCAAAGGTGTAGACTCTACCGTTCGTGATACCAAGGCAGAACTGGCCGCAGGTGCAAAATTAGTCGTTCGTGAGCGTCTGATGACGCATGGAGATCAGAGCGCAGTCAGCGGATATTCTGTCAGCTTAAACGGAGAGGGCGCAAGTGCGGATGTTATTTCCCGTTCCGTAGCAAAGGACAATTCCTACCAGAAATTTGATTCCAGAATCATCGGAAATGCACCGTGCAGCGGTCATACAGAATGTGATGCCATCATTATGGACAAAGCACGTATTCTGGCAATACCACAGCTGGAAGCAAATGATCTGGATGCAGCGCTGATCCATGAGGCTGCCATCGGAAAAATTGCCGGGGAGCAGATCATCAAGCTGATGACGCTTGGGTTGACAGAAGAAGAAGCTGAGGAGCAGATTGTCAACGGATTCCTGAGATAAGATATGTTTCCAGTAATTTTTGAAAAAAATGTATTAAAATCTGTACAATAAAATAGTAATCCGTTTTTTGCATAACAAAAGTGGAATACTACGGATTTTTCGTGAAATATTGTTAAAAAATATACGAGATTTGAGAGCCCCGGAACAGTCGCCGGGGCTTTTTGATGCAAAATGTACATTTGACTACGAAATAAGATGAATTTATAATAAATTTACACAAAGAGGAACAAGATTGTGGTATAATACGAGTAACTGGTCAAATGGTAAAACCAAAACGGTTACAAGCATTTGGCATGCACGAAAACAGACGTCAAAATGTCAGAAATGATTTAGGATAGGTTCGTTATATGAATTAAGTATAGAAGTAAGGCATTTGTTTTGAAACAGAAATGCGGAAGCATTTTTGAAATATAGGAGAAAGTATTATATCTATATCATCAAATGTATTTAAAATTTAGGAGGACAAGTATGAAGATTTTAGGTGTTTCACTCGGAACAAAAAACGGTAACAATGACACAATGTGTCGTGTAGCTCTGGAAGCAGCAAAAGAAAAAGGTGCAGAGATCGAATTTATCCACCTTCTTGACTGGGATATCCAGTACTGCTCCGGTTGTGTTGCCTGTTCCCGTGGCCTTGTAATGGGCAAAGGAATGATCTGCTCCCGTCAGGATGATTTCAAAGCTTTCTATGAGAAAGTTATTGAGGCCGACGGAGTTCTGTTCGTAGATCCGATTTTTGAGTCTGGTGCAACTGGTTTATATCATTCCATCACAGACCGTATGGGACCGGGACATGATACAGGTATGATGAAAATGCTCGATGGAAAACTCAAAGAAGCTGGAAAAGAAGGTCTGAACCCAAGATACTTCCGCCAGAAAGCACTTTCTTTCGTAGGAATCGGTGGATCTGACTGGGCTGTTCGTTGTGAGACAGACCATGCGATGTTCGCTTTAAGTCCAGGATGGAAAGTAGTAAACAACGAGTTCTTCTCCTGGTGTAAAGACGTTATCATGCAGGATGACAAAGTTGAGCGTATGAAAGAAATCGGACGTAACCTTGTAGATGCTGTACAACAGATCATTGATGAGGATATGCAGATTGAAGGATCTGAGAATACATCTCTCTGGAAAGGCAAAGAAGGCGCTTGCCCGCATTGCCAGGGTAATAACTTCTACATCTACCCGGGTACAACTCACTGCGTATGTGAGCTGTGTGGTCTTGAAGGAACACTTGAAATCGTTGACGGAGCATTCAAATTCAAATATGATCCGGCTACAGAGCATCATGCGCATGATATTCTTTCCGGTAAATTCTTACATGGACAGGACATCTTTGAGAATGAGGGTCGTCTGATGAACCTTTACAAAGATCCTGAGTTCAAAAAACGTAAAGAGCATTATACAGCAGTATGCGAGCCGACACCAGCTCCATCCAAACAAAAATAAGAATTATAACAGGCGGGGGCAAATGCAGTTCCCGTCTGATATAAGTTATAGAAATAAGAGAAAAGAGGGTATTTAGAAATGGCAGATTTTAAATTCGAACCAATGAGAAGTCTTATCTACGTTGACTGCGTAAGCGAAGACTACAGACCAAAACTTCAGAGATGGCTTTATAAGGTACATATTCCGGACAGTATCTCTCAGTTTGAGCCGTACGTAACAAAATATGCATTTTATCCATCCTTCCCGATTCCGCCACAGGGCGACCGTTTCGGATATGCAAGAATGCAGCTGACAGAGCATCACTGGTTAGTAAGCGACCTTGATCCTCGTCTTGAGATCAAAGCAATTGCTGAGACATTCCCGATGGATGTACTTGTATGGCAGGGACAGATCCCGGCAGCAGCTCATACAGAAGCTCAGATCGATTCTGACGGAGATGCAGGAAATGCAGCTCGTAAATCCAACAATGCAGAAGGAAATCCATTTATCTTTGCATTCCTTCCGATGTGGTGGGAGAAAGACCTCAAAGGAAAAGGACGTACAATTGAAGATGGTGCAAACTATCGTTTCAATATGACTATCGGTTTCCCGGAAGGCGTAGACAAAGCAGAGGGCGAGAAATGGTTATTTGAGAAAGTTGTTCCGATCCTTCAGGCAGCTCCGGAGTGTACCCGTGTACTCGCAAGTGCAGTAAAGAAAGACATCAACGGATGCGTAATGGATTGGGTACTTGAGATCTGGTTCGAGAACCAGTCCGGATGGTACAAAGTAATGGTTGATGATATGAAAGCACTTGAGAAACCGTCATGGGCTCAGCAGGATGCTTTCCCATTCCTGAAACCATACCACAATGTTTGCAGTGCAGCAGTAGCTGATTATACACCAAGCAATAACCTTGCAAACTATCGTGGATACATTACCATGAGATAATAGCTTCCCGGGTGACTAAACCGTAAGGTGGTGTTGGGCCGGAGGCTCAGAAAAGAATACTGCAGACTAAGGCGCCTGCTTGTATTCTTTTCTGAGACCTCCGGCCCTTTTACTGTATACCGTGACATATATGTATGCATATGGTATACTAGACGGCAGAGATATTAAAAGGAGTACGATATATGAACGTAGGGATTATCACAGCCAGTGATAAAGGCGCGTGTGGACAGCGGGAAGATCTCAGCGGAGCCAGGATTGCGGAGATCATGGAGTCGCATGGCTATACAATCAGAAAAAAAGTGATCCTGCCGGATGATCAGCAGAAATTACAGGATGAAATGATCGCCATGTGTGAGGATGATGTGCAACTGATCCTGACCACAGGTGGAACCGGTTTTTCAAAGAGAGATGTGACACCGGAGGCAACGAAAGCGGTGATCGAACGGGAAGTCCCGGGAATTCCGATGGCGATTTTGCAGTATTCACTGACGATTACGGAGCGTGCGATGCTTTCAAGAGCTGCCGCAGGTATACGTGGAGAGACATTGATCGTTAATCTGCCGGGAAGTCCGAAAGCCGTGGATGAGGCATTAAATTATATTTTACCGTCATTGAAGCATGGATTGGATATTTTGCTTGGCAATGATGCTGAGTGCGCAAGGAAGTAATAAAAAATTAGGAGATATTAGGATATTATGAAACTGATTAAAACGGAAGAGGCAGTCGGCCATGTGCTCTGCCACGACATTACACAGATTATCAAAGGTGTGACGAAAGATGCGGTGTTCCGCAAAGGACATGTGGTAACGGAAGAGGATATTCCGGTGCTGTTGTCCGTTGGAAAAGAGCATTTATATGTCTGGGAAAAGGACGACACAAAGTGGCATGAGAATGAGGCCGCGCAGATTCTGTATGAAATCTGTGCCGGAGAGCATATGCATCCGTCAGGCATCAAAGAAGGAAAAATCGAGCTGATTGCAGATATTGACGGACTGCTGAAAATCAAGCGTGAGGCTCTGGTGGCGGTAAACAGTCTCGGCGAGATGATGATCGCCTCCAGACATGGCGATTTCCCGGTACATGCAGGAGATAAACTGGCAGGAACCAGAATTATTCCTCTGATCATTGAGAAAGAAAAAATGGAACGTGCCAGAGAGGTCGGTGGCACAGAGCCGATTTTTACATTGAAACCATACCAGAAGAAAAAATATGGCATTGTTACAACCGGAAGTGAAGTATTCAAAGGACGGATCAAAGATACGTTCAGCCCGGTCATCCGCGAAAAACTGGCAGAGTATCCGTCAGAGGAGATTGCACAGATTTATGTGGATGATGATAAGGCACATATTTTAGAGGCCATCAAGAAGCAGATCGCAGCAGGCGCAGATCTGATCATCTGTACCGGCGGTATGAGTGTGGATCCGGATGATTGTACACCGGGGGCTATTATGGCAACCGGAGCGAGAATTGTAAGTTACGGTGCACCGGTTCTTCCAGGTGCCATGATGCTTGTTTCTTATTATACGAACGAGGAAGATGGCAGAATCATTCCGATTCTTGGACTTCCTGGATGCGTCATGTATGCAAAACGCACGATCTTTGATCTGGTGCTGCCGCGTGTGATGGCAGATGATGAGATTACAGCAGAGGATATCGCAAACCTTGGTGAGGGTGGACTGTGCCTGAACTGTGATGTTTGTACTTTCCCGAACTGCGGATTTGGCAAATAAGGAGAAAGAAATGGCAGAATTAACACATATCAATGAACAGGGCAGAGCCAAAATGGTGGACGTATCCGAAAAAGCAGATACAAAGCGTATAGGCATTGCTTCCGGTCGTATCTGCATGCAGCCAGAGACCTTTACCCTGATCACAGATGGGAAAATAAAAAAAGGTGATGTATTATCTGTTGCACAGGTGGCAGGTATCATGGCAGCGAAAAAGACATGGGAGATCATTCCAATGTGCCATCCACTGCTTCTGACTGGTGTGGATATCCACTTTGAACTTCATCCGGAAGTGTCGGAGATCGAGGCAATTGCTTCCGTGCGCACTACAGGAAAAACCGGAATCGAGATGGAGGCGCTGCATGCAGTATCTGCTGCATTATTGACGATCTATGACATGTGCAAGGCGGTAGACCGCGGTATGGTGATCAGGGATATATTACTTTTAGAAAAAGATGGCGGAAAATCCGGTCATTATATCAGAAAATAATTTGTTTTTTTCAAAGAATTGAAAATTTTACAGAATTTGAAAAAACATTATCATTAACCCTCTTGACGAAGCAAGAGGGTTAAAGTATACTAACCACATGCTAAAGATATCTGAGCAAACAGCTAGGATATCAGAATATCAAAACTGCATATATTAAGGAAAGAAAACAAAAAATCAGGCGGGTCGCACCGCTTTCTTTTAAAACTAATAGTTAGAAAAAACTAATAAAAGATGAAGGAGGCTAACATGAGCGTAGTAATTATTGGCGGACACGAGAGAATGGAAACACAGTACAAACAGATCTGCAAGCAGTACAAATGCAAAGCAAAAGTATTTACCAAGATGAAAACTGATCTGAAAAACAAAATCGGATGTCCGGATCTGCTGATCCTCTTTACATCCACAGTATCCCACAAGATGGTGCATTGTGCAGTGGCAGAAGCGGAGCGTAAAAATATTATCGTAGAGCGTTCCCACAGCAGCAGCGCAAGCGCATTAAACGGGATTTTAGAGCAGTATGCATAACTTCAGAACCAAGCAGGTTTACATAGAAAAGTGTATGTCTGGTTATGAAGTCAGCATTTAAGGGGAGTATAAAAAACATCAGGAGGATAGGAAATGCCAACAGAAGCCGTATTAAACCGCCTTTCCAGCAGAAAGGTAACAGAAAGCCTTACGATGCAGATCATCCTGCATTGTGCGCCGGTTTTAAAAAAAGTAAAAATGTCGAGCATGTTCACTGTTCCGGCAGCATATATGAGGTTTGTACGGTCCCTGTTTCGAGGAACCGGCATACAGGTAAAATATCTGTGTCAGGGTGCAGGCCGTGCCGTGGTATATGTTTACCGGGAAGAAGAGGTACAGCAGTGTCTGGCAGACCCGAAGGTATCCGCATTTTTGATGCAGTATGGATATGACAGCACGCAGGTAGAAAAATGTCTGAATTACCTGAGCAGAAGAGTGTCATTGTCGACACAGGGCATGGAAAACTATCCACATGAAATGGGAATCTTCCTCGGCTACCCGCTGGAGGATGTCCGTGGATTTATCCAGCATGAAGGAAAAGACAGCCGGTACACCGGATACTGGAAAGTATACGGCGATGTAGATCGGGCAAAAGCAACTTTCCGCGCCTATGACAACGCAAAAGAAAGCGCCGTTGTAGAATACATGGCAGGAAAGCAGATGCAGGAGATCGCCTGCTAAAACATATTAGAAACTGTAAGCAGATCAGAAAGCAGAGAGCATTCTTGGAACTGTGTACTGACCTGTGTACAGAAAAAAATAAAAAAGTTAAAATCAAGGAGACAAAAAAATGGCAGAAGTTAAAATCATTTACTGGAGTGGTACAGGTAACACAGCATCTATGGCACAGAGCGTTGCAGATGGTGTAACAGCAGCAGGTGCCGAGGCAAAGATCATTCCGGTTGAGAATGCGAGCGCAGCAGATATCGCAGACGTAAAAGCATTTGCACTCGGATGCCCGTCCATGGGAGCAGAGCAGTTAGAAGAGTCCACCATGGAGCCATTCGTTGAGGAGATTCTTGGCAGCGTATCAGGCAAAAAAATCCTGTTATTCGGATCTTACGGCTGGGGCGATGGCGAATGGATGCGCAACTGGGTCGAGCAGATGACAGGTGCAGGCGCTGAGATGATCGAAGCAGAAGGTATCATTGCAAACGAAGCTCCGGATGCAGACGCACAGGCCGCATGCGAAGCAGCAGGAAAAGCACTTGCAGCAAACGCATAACATATAAACTGATAGTAATCAGATAAGAAAAATAACAACTGAATCCTATAACCAAAAACCAAAAGATAAAAAATAATGTAACGTATGAACAAACGTAACTAGAATTCATTCCACCCGAAAACCCCACTTGCACTGGCAGGACTCTGCCCGTGTGAGTGGGGTTTTTTATGTAATAGGAAATTACTACGTAATATTCCTATTACATAAAAACGCTCCGCGAGGATGCGACCAGATGCATGAGGAATAATTTTTTACTCTTGCATTTATGCATAATCTAAGCTATGATAACAATTAAGTTGTCTGACAGAAAGAAAAAACCTCAGACAACAGAGTTGACCTATGCAACAGGAGGAAAAAGTGATGAATTTAGAAGAATTAAAAGTAGTTGATGCAGACGTAGCAGCTGCCATTGAAGCAGAAATGGACCGTCAGAACAGCCATATCGAGCTGATCGCTTCTGAAAACTGGGTTAGTGATGCAGTGATGGAAGCACAGGGAAGCATCATGACAAATAAATACGCAGAAGGATATCCGGGGAAACGTTACTATGGTGGATGCCAGTGCGTGGATATCGTAGAAAACCTTGCCATCGAGCGTGCAAAAGAATTATTTGACGCTGAGTACGTAAACGTACAGCCACATTCCGGTGCACAGGCAAACATGGCAGTACAGTTCGCATTGCTTCAGCCGGGCGACACCGTAATGGGAATGAACCTGGATCATGGCGGACATCTGACACATGGAAGCCCGGTTAATTTCTCCGGAACATACTTCCACATCGTACCTTACGGTGTAAATGACGAAGGATTCATCGATTACGATAAAGTAGAAGAAATTGCTATGGAGTGCAAACCGAAGATGATCATCGCAGGCGCAAGCGCTTACGCAAGAACCATCGATTTTGCACGTTTCCGTGACATCGCAGATAAATGCGGCGCATACCTCATGGTAGATATGGCACACATCGCCGGTCTGGTGGCAGCAGGACTTCATCCAAGCCCGATCCACTACGCAGACGTAGTTACAACCACAACTCATAAGACACTGCGTGGACCGAGAGGCGGTATGATCCTTGTTTCCAAAGAATCCATGGAGAAAAACAACTTCAACTTCAATAAAGCTGTATTCCCGGGCATTCAGGGTGGTCCGCTGATGCATGTCATCGCAGCCAAAGCTGTCTGCTTCAAAGAGGCATTACAGGACAGCTTCAAAACCTATCAGCAGGGAATCATTGATAACGCACAGGCACTTTGCAAAGGTCTGATGAACCGCGGCATCAAGATCGTATCCGGCGGCACAGACAACCACCTGATGCTGGTTGACCTGACACCGTTCGATCTGACAGGAAAAGCCATCGAGAAACTTCTGGATGAGGCTCATATCACAGCAAACAAGAACACGATCCCGAACGATCCGAAATCCCCGTTTGTCACAAGCGGTATTCGTCTCGGAACACCGTCTGTTACATCCAGAGGCATGAACACAGAGGATATGGACCAGATCGCTGAGGCAATCTCCATCGTCATCAAGGAAGGCGAAGAAGGCGTAGCAAAAGCACGTGCCATCGTAGATGCACTGACAGAGAAATATCCACTGAAAAAATAAAAAACAAGATGTATTGATAAAAATACAATCATGCGACATATATATGTTACATCAAAGGAATCTCATTGAAATATGAGGTTCCTTTTTTAATGAAAGACGCAGGATGTCCAGGGATGACAATTGTTCTCCACAGATTGACAAAAACCATCGGGGGGGTAAAATGGAACCAAATGCACAAATAAAAGTAGGTGGTGACAGGAGAAGTAGGCACATTTGTCCATTGACAGTGTGACTAAAAATATATATCATAAGTATGTTTGATTATTATTTCGACAAGGAGTGACAATCTATGACAGGATACTGGGATATACACAATCATATACTTCCGGGCGTGGACGATGGATCCGGCAGCCTGCAGGAGACGTTGGAATTAGTAAAAAACGAGCATGACCAGGGGATACGACATATCGTATTTACCCCGCATTACAGACGCGGCATGTTTGAAGTTGCGCAGGAAGAGAAAGCAGTTGTGTTTGCCAGAGTGTATGAGACACTTGCAGAGCAGTTCCCTGATATGCATTTCTATCTGGGCTGTGAGTACTATGCAGATCCGCATATGATGCGGAGAATCGGACCGGATGACAGTTATCGTATGCCGGGCGGAGACGCAGTACTGACCGAGTTTGGCTATGAAATGAAATTCGGAACGCTGATGAATGTGGTCAATGCTCTGCGCAAAGAGGATATCATCCCGATCATGGCGCATATCGAGCGTTATCAGTGCCTGTTGAAAGACATGGATCTCCTGACAGAGTTAAAAGAAGCGGGAGCAAAACTGCAGATCAACTGTGACAGTATCATAGGAAAAAGTGGGTTTAAGGCAAAAAGATATTGCATGAAAGCACTGGAAGCAGGATTGATCGATTTTGTGGCCAGCGATGCGCACAATACCGGATCGCGGAATGTCCATATGGGAGAAGCCATAAAGACTATCCGCAGCAAAATCGGAGAAGATGCGGCAGAAAAACTGTTCCGTATCAATCCGGAGCGTTTATTTGCCGGATATGAGATGCACCGTTCATTATCCTGAAGCAGCAGATAGATCAAACGTACAGATAAAAATGGAAAAAGAAAAAAAAGAAGTGGAAAGGAGCATAACAGATGCAAGAACTGACGTTAAATGAAAAGACGACACTGTCTCCTGTTATGAAAGAGGTATACCGAAGACTTCGTATCAACATCGAATTTACCGGAGTAGAAAATAAGGTACTCATGTTTACGAGCTGTTCTTCCAATGATGGAAAATCAACCATTACCTACAATCTTGCCAAAATCATGGCAGAAAACGGAAGCCGTGTGCTGTATATTGACGCAGATATGAGAAACTCTGATCTGGCAAAAAAAATGGGATTCCATACTTCCCAGACAGGTCTCAGCCATTATCTTGCGGGCAAAAATTCGGCCTCCGAAATTATTTATTCGACCAATATTAAAAATCTGTATCTGATTCCAACCGGAAGATTTCCGAAGAATCCGGCAGAACTGCTGAGCAAAGAGCGATTTGCGACACTGATCGAAGGCATGAAGCAGACCTTTGACTATGTCATCATCGATCCGCCTCCACTTGGTATGGTCGTAGACGCTGCCATTATTGCGCAGTGTGCAGACGCAGTTGCCATGATCATTTCTCCAAACGTTGTCAGCCGTAAAGCGGCTCAGATCGTAAAGGAGCAGCTGATTACAGCAAACCCGAACTTCATGGGCGTGGTACTGAACAAAGCAGATACCAAGAAGAAAAAATACGGCTACGGTTATGGTTACGGCTATGGCTACGGTTACGGCAATGAGACAGACGAATAAGGCACAGTTAAAGGAAACTTAGACAATGAATGAGACAAATATAAAAGAAGAAAAAGAGATGGAGATCGACCTCTTGAGTCTGTTCTCCTATCTGATAGGAAAGTGGAAAACTTTATTGCTCGCAGCAATCATTGGCGGAGTACTTGCTCTGGCCTACACCATGCTGCAGACTCCGATGTATCAGTCTTCATCCATGCTGCTGATACTTTCAAGAACATCTGACACCGCAAACAACAACGCAACCGCATCTACTTCTGACTTCCAGATCGGTACTCAGCTGATCGAGGACTTAAGTGTCATCGCAACCAGTGATGCAGTTATGGAGGAAGTAGCCAAAGCTGTTCAGGAGCAGAATCATCTCACACTGACAACTGCAGAGATTACTTCTATGGTCAACGTCAAAGTACAGGACAACACACGAATTCTTGAGATTTCTGCCACAAACGCAGATCCTGACGTGGCATACACCATCGCAGAGACCATGACAACCAAGACATCCGAGCAGATGGCTGAGATCACTCAGACAAACCCTGCAACCGTTATCGCAGAGCCGAAGATCGCAGACGAACCGGTAGATAACGGCATGACAAAGAACCTTGCCATCGGTATCTTACTGGGACTGGTTCTGGTCGGTGGTATCTATACCGTGAAATTCCTGATCAACGACCGTATTCAGGATGAGGATGATATTGAGAAATATCTGGAGACAAGCGTACTTGCAGTAATTCCGCTGGATAAAGAACTGGAGCAGTTCAGCAAAGCTCAGGACAGAAAAGGAAGCAGACATAAGAGATAAGGGCGAATAAGAAGAAAGAAATTGAAAGAAGAAGATTGAGTATGAAAAAAAGACTTATGATAATGATTGCGGATATCCTTTCCGTAATAATTGCATATGGACTATCTTTACTGTTACGTTTTGATATGCGCTATTCCAAAATCCCGGAGCAATATCTGGTAGGATATGGATATTATATTGTGCTGGCAGCAATCGTGACCGTTGCAGCCTATATCGTGGCAAAATTATACCGCAGCGTATGGACTTATGCCGGAATCTCAGAAGTACTGCGCACCTGCGTTGCTTCCCTGATTGCAGCAGTTGTTACTGATGTAGTATTTTCCATCAGCATCATTCCAATGCCGTTTTCTTTCTACTTTGTAGGATGGGGACTGACATTCGGTGCTACGGCAGCCATTCGAATGACCTATCGGCTGCTTCGCCGCTGGAATATCCGAAACAACGTGGCGGAAGGTGCAGGTGCACCAAAGAACATTATGATCATCGGCGCAGGCGCATCCGGACAGGTACTTCTGCGTGAATACCGCAGCAGCTATTACCTGACTGACAAAGTATGTGTCCTCATTGATGATAACAAAAACAAATGGGACAAATACCTGGATGGCGTACACATCGTAGGCGGCCGCGACAAGATCATGGAGAGCGTAGACAAATATCAGATCAATAAAATTGTTCTGGCTATGCCATCTGCAGACAGAAAAGACATCAAAGCAATCCTGGAGATCTGCAAAGAGACAGACTGCCAGATCCAGACAGTACCTGGTGTATACCAGCTGCTGAACGGCGAGGTAAATGTCTCCAAACTGAGAAACGTAGAAATCGAAGATCTGCTCGGACGTGACCCGATCAAGGTAAACTTAGACGAGATCCTTGGCTACGTCAAAGGAAAGACCGTACTGGTAACCGGAGGCGGTGGATCCATCGGAAGTGAGATCTGTAATCAGCTGGCAGGACACCAGGTAGGACATCTGGTCATCTTTGACATCTATGAGAACAATGCATATGAAATCCAGCAGAAATTAAAATGGGAGCATCCGGAACTGAAACTTACCGTGCTGATTGGATCTGTACGAAACCAGCACCGTATCAACAGTGTCATGAAACAATATCGCCCGGATGTAGTATTCCACGCAGCAGCACATAAGCATGTACCGCTGATGGAGGACAGCCCGAACGAGGCGATTAAAAACAACGTATTTGGTACATACAAAACTGCATCCGCAGCAGGACGTTATCACGTAAAGAAATTCGTTCTGATCTCCACAGACAAAGCAGTAAATCCTACAAATATCATGGGAGCTTCCAAGCGTATGTGTGAGATGATCGTTCAGACACTGAATCATTTTTATGATACAGACTTCGTAGCAGTACGTTTCGGTAACGTACTTGGAAGTAACGGAAGCGTTATCCCGTTATTCAAAAAGCAGATCGCAGCCGGCGGCCCGGTTACGGTCACCCATCCGGACATTATCCGTTACTTTATGACAATTCCGGAGGCAGTATCACTGGTACTGCAGGCAGGCGCATACGCTAAGGGCGGAGAAATCTTTGTCCTGGATATGGGTGAGCCTGTCAAAATCGCTGATCTGGCGAAAAACCTGATCCGTTTATCCGGTTACAAACTGGGCGAGGACATTGAAATCAAATACACAGGGGAGTGGGATATAATAGGGACAACCAGAGAAAACTCCAGTATTTATGCGGCATGTGTGGCTTAAACGTTTTATGATAATTCGATTTTTCATTGCTGCAGCAGGGTCACATTATAGCACTTCATAGATATTGGATGGCTCTTTGGATGCTCAATTTGACCCAATCATAGAGCAATTAAAATCGAAAAGGAGAAAACTTGAGCCTGTTAATCTGAAAAGAATGACGGGCTAAGGGACGTTAGGTTGCCGATATGAATAATGAAAAACTAAAAAATTAGAATCCCCCAGAGTGTGTATGTGTGTGGGGGGGGGGTAAAGCGAGGTATGAAAAATGAAGCAGATGCGGATCGCTGAGTGCAAATGCAATTCCCTAGCCCCTTATAGTGGGAAAGAAGTAAACGGAAAAATTGAATATGGCAAGAATCTGATGAAACATCGGAAAATCTATCTGGCAGTTTCTATAGGCTGTTTGCTTATGGCTGCTATCTATTATCAAATAGAACCACATTTCTTAATTAATACAAATCCATTTTTTTATTGTGCTTTGCCTGCCCTGATAATTGGGTTATGTGCCGGGCATAGATTGTTTCTTAGTAGTATTGAATGTAATATACAAAGTTCTGTGAAGGACTTCGTATTTTCTTATAAAAGTCTTTGTTCGTTGGTAAGTCAGAG
>Ga0129312_1000891_pt1 | contig 20553 bp, 13 predicted proteins | sample O827metagenome_FD_94434 | JGI IMG/M metagenome (GOLD analysis project Ga0129312, IMG submission 94434) | Orangutan group fecal microbial communities from Wisconsin, USA - O827 metagenome | ecosystem: Host-associated > Mammals > Digestive system > Large intestine > Fecal | place: USA: Wisconsin... | reverse complement strand
TTATCTAGGACAAAAACGTGTTTTAGTCCCTTTGTTTGTAGGACTGGTTGTTTTCCTTTTTTTCTTTTCCAATTATCTCGTTTCTTTACCAACTATTCTAACAGAAGTTTTTTCAAACGGACTTTTTGGAGAGTGTGATTGGAGTCGAGCTTTTCAATGGAAATTTTTCTTTCAACTTCCAACTACAAGAACAGGATGGATCTATTTTTTTCTCCTGTTCTTTTTTTGTACGTTCTTATTTGGTCTGAAACTATATCGTATTCGAAAGAGTTTTATGCCATTGGAAGACGTGATGACTGCGGCAACGTCTCGTTGGGCAGATGGAAAAAGCGAACTCGATTATCAGTATCCAGTCATGCCTACAGATGATATGGAAGCCTATGATGGCCCATCAGGGATGGTTGTGGGAACGTCTCCTCGAACAAATGAAGATCGAGAGTGTCATCGAGTTCGAGAATATATTTCTAGTGAGCCAACGAATGTGGCTATCGTTGGGGAAACTCGTGTTGGTAAAGGGGTTTTTGGAGTTGAAAAAGCGATCGATGGCTACAGTCGGACAACAAATATGAAGGAAAAACGTTCAATGAATATTCATGATCCTTCTGGAGAACTTTATTTGAAATGGAAAAAATTACTAGAAAAAAGAAAGTATAAGGTCAAGCTGTTAAATTTAAATGATACAGCTGTTTCAGATACCACAAATCCTTTATCTTTGGTTGTTCATTACTATAAACAATATCTTTTTGGTAAAACAACAATTGAGAGAGATCGAGGACTCGACCAAGCCCAATCTGAATTGGCTACGTTATGTTATACCTATTTTCATGATCCACATGCGAAAGAACCGTTTTGGCAAAATGCGGCAACTGCTTTATTCACTGCTGGATCTTTGGCATTGATTGAAGAATCTTTATTGATTCAACGAGAAGAACTTTCCAATATGTATACAATTGTGAATATGATTGCGGAAATGAACAGTGATCAAATTACTACTGAATCTCATTCCGTCATTCAAAACTATACAGATGATTTAAGAAAAAGAAAACAATTATTCAGTAAATACAAAGGAAAGTCAGTATTAGACTTCTATTTCCAAGAATTGCCTTTAGATCACCCTGCGCATTTGGCTTATTTAGATATTTTAGCTTCAGCACCTGCAAAATCAACCATTGGGAATGTGGTAACACATATGTTAACGAATTTAAAAGCATTTCGTAGAACAGGAAATGCCAAGTTAATGGCTCAAAATTCAATCAATTACATGGATTTAGGGTTTGGCGAACAACCAATGGCTGTCTTTGTAGTTGTTTCTGACCAAGACAAATCGAATCACGAGATTGCGGCTAATTATTTCGATCAAAGCTTTAAAGAATTAACAAAAGCAGGGTTAAAACAGCCAAATCGTAAATTACCACGACAAGTGGTATTTCTTTATGAAGAAGCAGGAAATATGGTAAAAATCCCTGAATTAGCAACGAAAATGACCGATGGGTTAAAAGTAGGACTTAGTCATGTGATTGTTCTACAAAACTATGAACAATTAGATAAGTATGGTGATGATGCGAATACGATTATTGCCAACTGCGGAAATACCATTGTAGTGAAAACCAAATCAAAGAAAACAAGAGAAATGATTGTCGAAGACTTAGGGAATCGAGCAAATCTTTCCCTTTCACGTCAAGGAAAAGTCGCAGATAGTGAGAAAACACTCACCGATTCCATGGAACGTATCCCTATGTTAACGAAAGATGAATTGTCTCGTTTACCTTTTGGACAAACGGTAGTGATTCGAAGCATGAAAACTCATGATTTAAAAGGGAATGTCATTGAAAATATGTATCCTATTTACAATCGTGGGGAAACTAAAATGTTGGAAGCGTGGAAATATCTTCCGTATGAAGAAAGTACCTGGGAGGAAATCGAAGAAGAGTATCGCCATGCACCACATACCCAAATCAACTTAAGTGATTTACTTTATTTGGTTGATCCTTTCATGATTGAAGAAAAAGAAGAAAGAAGACAAGCAATTCTTGAAGGAAGAGATTTTGAAGCAGAGAAAGCTTCAAAAAATGAAGGAGGAAATCAGTCAGAAAAAGAGGATTCTGTACGTGTTCCGCAAGAAAACCATGTCGAACCACAAGTTGAAAACTTACGTTTGAAAGAATTAGATACCATTTTTGACGACTATTTTACGGAAGACGTTCAACAACAACGCATACAAGAATTGGATTCAGCTAGTCCATTAAGTTATTTCTTTAAACAGAAATTGAAAAAGGACGTACGAATCTTTTGTGAATCACAGGAAAATCCACAACGAATAGAGGAAGAATATGAACAATTGCTTCAATCAGGGACGATCAAAGATATAAAAAAATGGTTAGCCAATGTTGGTAGAGAGCCCCTTTATGAACGGATGATTCAAAGCGTTGAAAAAAATGGTTTTACTCAAATAGGAGGGGAGGAAAAATAAATGCCGTTTCTGTTAGCAAATATTATCACAGATTTTTTATTTGGAAATAGCATGTCAGATGATCAAGTACTGAAGCTGTTAAATGACTACTCTGATTATTTAACACAAGGAAATCCATGTTGGGATTTTTTACGACCAATAGCCATGAATATTGCGGAAGGTGGCGCTTGGGTTTTAGACGGATTGTATGGTGTGATGGATAACTTGTTAAAGTTGTTAAATATTTTTGACAATCCAGCTTTCAATGAGTTAATGCACAAAATCGATCCACTAAAAGGATTTCTTTTGTTAATGGCAGTAGTGGGCTTTTTTATTTTATTGATGTTTAACAAAGTCAATGGAGCGACACAAGCACCGTTAAATTTGTTTTTGATTCTTTGTTTAACATTGATGGCGCCTACGTTATGGTCAACGGCTTCTACTATGACACAAGAAGTTGTGAAAGCTGTTAATACAGTAGAACAAAGTCCTGGTGAGTCGATTATTTTAGAAAATACCACTGATTTAGTCGCTGTGGCAGAAGAAGGTTGGAAATTAAAAAAGGGGGAAAATCTGAACCATTATAAGCATGCCAAGCAAATCAATATGAAAGAGAAAATTGATGAGCCTGATGATGTAAAAAATGGGAAAGTTTTTGAAAAAGAAATTAGAACAGATTCCAAAGGAAAGGATTCGGTGGCAGATATTGAGCAACCAAGTGGTTTTGCGGATTGGTTAATGTCTGAATTCTTTTCGCCAAATTATTATCGCAACAAAGTGCGTTTTTTCAATATTTATCTAACAGAATTGGTAATGATCGTGGCGTTAGCGATTACTTCCTTTAAATTTGCGATAATCATTGCCAAAATGTGTGGCGATTATGTTTTATTAGTCAAAGGTGGATTGGCAGATTTCATGGGTATGCAACGAGTGAAAGCTGTTTTTTCTGAACTAGTTGGTAGTTTTGCTTTATTAGTCTATGTGCCGATCCTTTTTCAAATCTATATTGTTGCGACGGTTTATATCAAGTCGATGAATTTTGATTTCTTTACTTATATTATTGCGATGGCAGGTGCTGCATGGGCATTGATCGATGGGCCAAATGGATTCCAACGTGTGACAGGAATCGACGCAGGTTTGAAAGGAACTGCTGGTGTGATGATGGCAGCCTTCAGTGGGTCAAAACTTGTACGAGGGATCAAAGACTTTGGTGTGAGTGCAGCGAAGTCCGCAGGTGGTGCATTAGCCGACGTTGGTGCTTTTGGTTTAGGAATGACTCTAGCTACTGCAGGCGCAGGAAATAATGGCAATGGAAAAGGAATGAAGGGAATTAACGATATGATGAATGGTGGTTCTAACTCAGAAAATAACGAACAGGAAGAAGACGATTCTCAATCGAATAAAGGGTTTAATGAACAAGAACGAGAGAAAGAACAACAAAAAGATCCAAATGATTTACAAAATCAAGAATCCTCTGAGAATGAAGAATCGTCTACAGAATCAGAAGACGTGGGAGAACATACGCAAGAATCTCAAGAGACTTCAGAAGAGAATTCAGGATATTCCCCTGAATCTTCAGATTTTGATAGTTTGGAATCGCTCGAACCAACTGAAGAAACGATTGATTCTGATTTCCCACTAGGATTCAATGAAATGGCACGCCAAGAGTCTGAGGAACCGGAAGAAATGACCAATTCAGATGATTTCAATTCTTATTCATCTGAAAATGAAGAAGCTCATTCATCAGCTACTAGTGAAAAAGAGGCTGGGTTCAATCAAGCATCTGACAACCCTAAATCTTCTAATACTGAAGAAAAACCAAAACGAACATTTTCTGCGAAGTCTGATCGATTAAACCAAGAGTTGTCTCAACATAAGAAAAATAATCCATTAAGACAAGCAACTAAGAATAAAGTATTTGGCTATGGAAAAGAAGACCCTAGACGTTATCATACTCCTTCTTTTATAGAAAAACGTCAAGATGCCTATGAATTAGGGAAAGACTACGGAGAATATCGTCGAGAAAAGAAACGAATCAAAGGTGAATTGAAAGAAGCTAAAAAAGATTTGGAAAACGAAGAATAAGAATGGAAATTTCTAATAGAAGAACCTTCTGATAAGAAGGTTCTTCTTTTTACACCATTAGAAAGAAGGAATGAATATGTTTACTCGACCTAACCGAATCACGGATACGATGCGTGTCGGAGGTGTATACACTCTAATGGATGCCGCGGTATTTTTTGGTGTATTGCTTTATGGTTGGAATTATATTGCAGCTTTAGTTTATCCTCCTTTACGCTTGTGGTTTCGTCTATTTCTTGTATTGGTAACTATTTTTTGGATGTTGCCGTCTCCAATGAAACCAAGTCAAAAGAATATTACCACACTTGTGGATCTTTTAAGAAAGGATCTGACTATTTATCACCCAGATACGATCTATCTTTCGCAACAAGAAGCGTTTGAAGAGAATCAACAACTAATGGAGGCAGAAAAATGATTATCGATGATTCCTTAAAAAAAGAAACAGAGAAGAAAAAGAAACACAAGCCAAATTACAAAATTCCGAACAGTGTCTTAAAACTAATGAATCATGTTTCTATGATTGAAGAAGATTGTATTGTCACAAGAAATGGCTTTACAGATTATTTATTATTAGAAAACTATTCGATTCGTAAAGAACCAACAGAAATTCAGCGCCAAGGGATCCAAAGTTATGTAGATTTTTTCCGAAGTACTACGTCAGACATTAAATTAATTTTTATGGGGTATGCGGCAGATACAACCCAACAAATTGATTATTTGTATGATCGATTTCCAAAAGAGGGGAGTGAGTACCTGAAAGAACAGCGGGAACACAAAGTATGGGAACTCGAACAGTCACAATCATTGTTAGAAGATATCGTGTATATCCAAATTTTTGGAGAAACAAGAGAAGCGTTGGAGAATGCTCGTTCTGAAGTGTTACACAGCGTGAACAAATATATTCATATTCATCCAATCTCAGTGGCGCAAAAGAAAAGTTTACTTTATCAGTTATACAATTTAGGCGATCGCCCTCCGCAATTTGATGATTCTTTATCTGATCCAGATTATTGTAATAAAGCAAAAGAAGATTGGAAGTTTATGAGTGAGATCATGCCACAAACAGGAATTACTTTTAAGGGAAATTGGTTTAGTCAAACAGGAAGAAATTATATCGGTGTCTCTCATTTATATAAATACGCAAAGAAAGAATTTTTTTATTGGGGAGAACAAATTTTTCGTCAACCTGGTGTGATTACCACAGTTGATATTTCTCATTTGGGTTTATCCAAAATCAAAAAAGAGTTGAATAAATCCATTGGAGAGAGTCGTGATAATGCGAGAAAGGGATTCTCAGAGGATATTCGACAAGAAGCGGGTATTGAGTATCAATTATTAAAAGAATTGATGGAGGACATGATCACAGGAAATGAGAGTGTCAAAGAAGTGACGACACGTTACTATATTTCAGGAAAAACGAAAGATGAAGTTCAACAACAAGCAGATAAAATCAATCAACGACTTTCTATTAGAGGTTATAAAGCTTCTTTCTTTTTGGGAGAAGAAGATACGGAGCTATTGGCACTTTATCGCTCCCATAAAGAACAAAAGCAAGCGAAAAATCGTCAAGGGAAAGAGTTGACGACGAATGATTTAGGGGCAAGTTATCCATTGAATTATAGCCAATTAATTGATCCAAGAGGCCTTTACTTTGGTCGAACCAATACAGGAGGATTGGTTATTTTAGATATGTGGCATAAGGATTATATGCGTCTTTCTTATAATTTTGTGTTGATCGGTATTCCTGGTTCTGGTAAAAGTTCAACGTTGAAAAAGATCGGTAGTCACAATCATTTGTTAGGCAACTATACGTATTATTTTATGGCAAATGCCGAGAATAATCGTTTCATGAAAGCTTATGGTGGTTTGTCGTTAGACGCTTCTGGTCGTGATGGAACAGTCAATCCTTTCCAAATATTTGCGACAGTGATTAATGAGTTGACTGGCGAAGTAGATGAACAAGAGAGCTACAACGTTAGTAAGAATAAATTGAAAATTATCTTCGCAAATATTCATGGAGAAAATGATCCTGAGCTAAATACGTCATTGGATATGTATATTGATTTGTTTTATGAAAAATGGTTTTCTGATCACCAAATGGTATTGGAAAATGCCACGCAATATGAAGCGATTCAATATCCTTTATTGGAAGATTTTTCTCGGTTTATTCACAATGAATTGTTTGAAGAGGAAAGGAAATTTCGCTCTTCCCTATCAGAGTTTGAAGCAAAAAGATTAGATAAAATCTATTCAGTTAGCCAAGCCATGTTGCGATCAGATGGAAAAATTTTTAATCGACATACGACTTTAAATTTTGAAGATTATTACTCCGTCTCATTTGATTTGAGTAGTTTGTTAAATAAAGGAAAAGCTGTATTCAATGCTCAATTTTATAATCTTCTTTTCTTAGTATGGAATCTTGCGATGACACGAGGAATGAGAGAAAAATATTTTGTAGATAATCATTTGAAACGTCCAGAAGAAGCGATACGAAATTTGTTAGTGATCGATGAATTTCATAATATTACCCGACAAGAAAACATGGACGCCATTGATTTACTTGATCGGTATGAACGAGAAGCACGTAAAGCTTTTGGAGGTTTAGGCTTAGCTACGCATGATATTTCAGATTTATTTTCTAAAGGGGCGTCCGACAACTTTAAGGAGAAAGTACGTAAACTTTTGAAGCTGTCGACCTATACTTTTATCATGAAACAAGACCCAAGTTCGATTGATGAATTAAAAGATTCATTCAAAGAAACACTACGTGAAAGCGAACTAGAAAGTATTCCTAATCTCAATCAAGGGCAAGCCATTTTAGCCATCAAAGGAAAAGGAAATTTCCAATTGAATATAGATTTATCGAAAGAAGAAATCGAAATTTTTGCCGGTGGGCATTAGTTTAGACGCTTATTTTTTGAGAGGAAGGTGAAACTTTATCGTTACTTTTATTCAACAAAAATGGAAGAAAACGAAACGATTTTTTGTCGAGCATGCGGATCAATTTTATCGTATAGCTCTTTTTTTAACGTTAGGAATGGTCGTATTTTTTGCAGTACCTTCCATTCTTTTAGGAACAGAAAAAGATTTGGCGGACACGCCTATCGGTGTAAATCATAGTCTTTCTTTGAATGATCTAACCCTTACACAATTGGAACGAGGCTATAACGAAAAGACACATTATGCTGAGATATTATTGAAAGCAGATGGAACAATGCCAGAGGGTGGAAAGTTAGAAATGATTGCTTCGGAATCAAAAACAGAACAAGAAATTCCCCATCATTTGATCCGTTTAACAGAGAACTATTATTTGATTCAGCTCTCTCAGATTCCAGAAAATTGGAAATCAATCGTCATTGATATTGGGATTGTTTCTCCAACAAATCCTGATTTCGATCCAAAAAGTATTCAAGATTTATTTGAAAACTATGGTCGAAAAGAAGTCGATCCAGATGAAGAAACCGTACAAGGTGCTTTGTTTATGAATCGAAAAAAAGTACCAGAAGATTCACAGGCAAAACCACAAAATGAGGACAAGTATTTAGCAAAATGTTTAGAGTTACAAATCAAAGAATCAGAAAAATTGATCCAAACAAATAAAGATTTGATTCGTCAAAGTCAAAAATTTATTGAAGGAATCGAGAGGGAAATCAATGAGTTAGAAAGCGAAAAGAAATACGAAACAAAGACAGAAATTGAAGAAACCAATCAAGAAATCCAAACGAAACAATCACAAATTAGTGAGTATGAGACAAAAATTACTGAAGCAGAATCTAACAATGAGGAATTGCAGGAGAAGATCCAAAAGCTTCATGAACAAATCCAAGATTATCACAAAAAAGAGAAGTGATTTTTTCCAATTTATTTCAAAGTACCCCTCACAAAAACTGTTAAATGGCTCACAAAAATTGTTTTTTGGTTAACAAAAATTGTGTAACCCTCACAAAAATTGTGAAAACGGCTATTTTAGTGACACATGCAAAAAGCCCGACACTGTCGGGTTGGGGACGATTTTGTCCCCCTTTTTGTCTTATGCTCTTGCATTAGTAATGGCAAATTACATTTTAGAACGAAAGAGAGGGAGATCATTGATTCGATTCGTGTTGTGTTTATTGATCCTTTTTGTTTTTATAGGTTGCATTTTTTATGGAATCTATTATTTTTTATCGAACAAAGGAGAAAATTTGAAACAATTAATTTCCATTTTAAAAAATAAACGGAGGTAAGAAAGTGACAGAAGTTCGATTGAGAAATGTAAATGATTTAGAGTGGGAACAATTTAAAATCTATTGTAAAAAAAATAAAAAAAGTCCTTCCGAACAACTGAAAAAATACATTCGAGAAGCTGGACGATTTGAAGCAGTACTCGAAACAGAATTACGAATGAAGGCGATAATAGATGATGTGATTGCCCACTTAGACTTAAACACACAAGCGTATTTATTAAATGTTCAACAAGGACTAATCCCTTTAGTCCAAGAACCAATAAGGGAGGAAAATATCAATGACATTTTCAATTAATCCTAACCATCGTACAGAAGATTTATTAAATGAGCTGTTAGGGAAATTTGGTGGAACGAAAACTGGTGTGGTGAATATTTTAGCGGATCGTTACTTAGCACAAGAAAAAATGATCGAACAACTACAAGAAGAATTAGATGAAGAACGTCGCTTGCGAAAAAGTTTGTTGCGAAATTTAGAAAACAAAATGAATGTGGTTTACGAAATTGAAAACACACGACTTCATTACGAAGATTTTCCCAAAATGAAATCGTCTGATCAAGAGCCCAATCATATTTTAAGAGAAGCGGAAAATCATTTAGAGATGAAACGGAATCAAGAGATTTTTCATCACTTTGAACAGCGAGTGAATGATTGATGGGGTCGTCTCCTGGGATTATTATGACTGGAAAATTTGCTCGACCAGGTTCGTCTGCATTTCAGTCTTATATCGATTATATGGATCGAGAAGAAGCTGTTCGGAATGAAGCCTATGAAGCCTACTCTGCTTTTACGAACAGAGAAGGGACTAGTGCGGCGTATGAAGGAGATGAGGACGAAACATTAGAAGGGTACATTCATTATATGGCGAATCCTGTTAAAACGTCTCGCTTGTTTTCCGCAGATAAACACCAATTAAATGAAGAAGATTTAAAAAGAATGAAAGAACAATTTACTGCCGCTGCTAAAAATGGAAGTGTCATGTGGCAAGATGTTTTTTCATTTGATAACCAATGGCTGGTTCAACATGGTTACTTAGATGAACGAACGAATCAATTAAAAGAAGAAAAAATTCATGAAGCGATTCGCTTAGCGATGGCTACGATGTTATCAGAAGAAGGAATGACAGATTCCGCTGTGTGGACAGCTTCTATTCATTACAATACAGATAATATTCATGTCCATGTAGCGACTGTCGAACCTTATCCTACTCGAGAAAAGAAAAAATTTGTCGATCCAGAAACGGGTGAGCTAGTTACTGAGGTCAAAGGATATCGTTCACGTAAGACCATGCGTAAAATGAAATCAGTTTTTGCCAATCAATTGTTAGGTTTACAAAAAGAACGTGCGAAAATTGATGTGTTGCGTAAAGTAATGATTGAAGGAATACGTTCCGAACAAGGACAAGAACAATTGAATCATATGGTTATGGATTTACAACGTGTAGCTGAAAAACTGCCAGAACAAAAAGGTTACCAGAAATATGGTTACGCAGAAAAATATGGATTTAAAAAAGAATTAGACAAAGTGATCCAGTCTTTTATCGACCAAAATTTTCCTGAGTTGTATCAAGAAATGATGGATCGACAAGCATATATTCAGTCAGAAGAAGAGTCTGCATTTGGAGAAGGTCGGAATAGTTCTGAAAATAAATTGCACACCTTATACACACGTCTAGGAAACCATATTTTAAAAGAAATCCAAGCGATGGATCTCGTTCCTAAAAAAAGACAATTCAATGGTTCAGTAGGAGAGATGATGATGGAAGGTCAGCCAGTTGATCGTGACAAAATCATAGAAGAGAATCAGACAAAACCGACTGAAGCTTTTCAACTTGCACTTGAACGAATTGTAAATAATCCTGCACGACACCGAGCCAACGAGCCTCCAGTTTTGGAAAGTTTGTTGGCTTATATTCGTACAGAAGAAGAAAAAATAAATGTAATTGAGGAAGAACTCGATGAACGTAAACAATACAAACGAGAATTAAAAAATGAATGGAAACTTCGCACAAGTAATAACCAAAGAATGACCATTCAGGAAGTGGAAGAAAGCAATTTTCCTCCGATGTTGAAAAAAATGATTCTAACAAGTTCGAGACAAGGAACGATCACAGAAGAAGTATTCGATGAACAAACCGAATACTTTATCGATCAGTGTTTACCAAAAAGTTCTGAAGTATCAGAATACCAAAAGGAATTTGTAAAAAGTTTGAAAGAATCAGTGGAGAAAATTGAAAACAATCCTTTCCAACATAAAGAAAATGAACCACCAACAGCGGAAGAATGGCACCGTTATTTTCAATCATTGGAACAATCCATACCAACAGAAGATTCTTATGACCATTTATTCCAAGATCAGGCTGAAGAGGTGCGTTCCATGTATCAACGAACAAAAGAATTATCTGAAAAACAAGCGAAATGGACGAAGAAACGGCGTTTTCCATTATCCAAAAAAGAACGTGCCATGTTACAAAAGCAATGGCAGAAAGAAGTAGCCAAACGAAAACAAGTGTATCAACTGCAACGTGTATTGCGAGAGAATACAGAACAATGGCGAAATGAACGCTTTTATGAACGAAACATTTTAGATCTATCCGTTTGACGAGTGAACAACTTTTATTGAAGTTGTTCTTTTTTTATTACTAAAGGAGGATGTTAGATGAGTTATTATTCACCAAATCAAATAAAAGAAGCACGTAATTCAGATATTTTAGAATATATGATCTCAAAAGGAGAAACTTTCCAACGCCAAGGCAACTATTATCGTCATACAGAACATTCTAGTTGGGTATATGACAGTCGTCGAAAAGTGATGTTTTTCAATAAAGAGATCGATCAACCTGCGGTCAATAACTGTATCATGTTAGCGATGAAACTTTATGATTTTTCTTTTGAAGAAGCCATTGGCGATATTTTAGGCAGTGAAGTCAAGGTGTTGTCTGAAGCTGATTATCAAGTGAAAGAGAATGAACCGTTAAATTATCAACGGGACATTAAAGAACAGTCCAATTTTTCAGAAGTGTTTTCTTATTTGACCAAAGAACGAGAAATCGACCCAACGATTGTGACCTTATTTAATCAAGCCAATTTAATTGGTGAAGATCGCTATCAAAATATTATTTTCAAATTTTTTGATCGAACCCAAATCATGAATCCTACAGTGGTGGGCGTGGAGTTAAGAGGAACACGTTATTTACCAGAAGAAAAACGGCTGATCAAGGATCGTCCTTATTTTCTTTTCCAACACCCAGGGAATCAAAAAGATGCGATGTTTTTTGCTAGTTTAAACTCGAAAATTCCTACTGGAGAATTAAAAGTATTTGAAGCACCGATTGAAGTGATGAGTTATCTTTCTTTATATAAAGAAAATTATTTTGGTGCGAAAAAAGTATTGGTAAATACTGATTTTTGTGCTATGTCAGGTTTGAAGCACCAAGTCGTAGAATCCTATTTTAGAAAAGTATTAGAATCCAATCGGAAGATGGCAGAAGGGAAGAAAACGATCGTCCCACGTATTTCATTGTGTGTGAATAATGATGAAGCAGGACGAGATTTTGTCGATCGTTTTAAGAAGTACTTGGCACAAAAGGGATATTCAGAAACATTTATCAACTATAATGTTCGTCAAGAATTGCCGGTATCACAATTGGGGAAGTCTGAATCCTTTGACTACAATGATCTATTAAAAGAAACCAATCATTTGAAAACTGTCGATCAATCCATGATGGTTCAAGAAGACAACTTGATGGAACGATCTATATTGGCTAAAGAAGACAACGTGGTGGAACGATCCATAGTAACTAAAGAAGATAACATAGTAGAACAATCTATGATAGCCAAAGAAGATAATGTGATGGAACAGGCGTAGAGGTATCTGAATGAAATGGAAATTAATGGTGTTTGGTTCAGGTCTTCTTCTATTGCTTTTACCTTTTTTTATTATGCTAAATATGATAATACAAATGATTGGTTCAGTAGGGGCAACAGAAGAAGTAAGTTCTTACTCAGAAGGAATGTTTACAGGAGAATATACGGAAGATTTACCTATTTTTGAAGAAATCAAAGGAAGAGGGCCTATTACAGATGAACATGCGAGATATGCGGTAGGAGCGGCAGTTAAATACAAACTATTACCTTCAGTCATTCTTTCGCAATTCGGATGGGAAAGTGCTTATGGACAATCTTATTCTGGAAAAAATGATCACAATTATTTTGGGATAACCTGGTATTCAGGTTGTCCTTACCCTAAAGGAAGTGCAAGAGGTGTCGGAGGAAGTGAAGGGGGAAACTACATGAAGTTTCCTAATGCAAAGGCATGTTATGCATATTATGGATATATGGTGGCTACTCAATCCAACTTCAATGCGTGTGTGGGAAATAAAGATCCTGGACAATGCCTTTTAATTCTAGGTAGAGGTGGGTATGCAGCGGCAGGAATTACCGAAGGAAGTGCTTATTATCAAGGAGCTATGGGGATCATTAAATCTTATCATTTAACAGAGTATGATGAATTTGCGATCAAAAAATGGGGAAGTATTAGCTCAACTCCTAGTGGTGGAAGTACTGGTAGCTTAGGTGGCGGATGGTACAATCCATTTCCTGGTTCAAGTTTAGAACGAAGTTCATTCTTGGGAGGACAACTTTTTGGAAAAAATCCTGGTGGAGAATTTCGTGTGAATGGTTTTCACAATGGATTAGATTTTGGATCGGTTGATCACCCTGGAAATGAGATCCATGCGGTTCATGCAGGAACTGTCGTATTTGTTGGTAATCCAAGTATTGCGGCACTGGGTTCATGTGTCATTGTGATAAAGGATGGTGATTTAAGCATGGTGTATCAGGAATTTGGTTCTTCTCCTTCAAATGCACGTGTGAAAGTGGGAGATAAAGTCAAAGCAGGACAAGTAATAGGAATAAGAGATACGGCACATTTACACTTAGGATTTACTAAGAGCGATTGGTATGCCGCACAAGCTTCAGCATTTAAAAATGACGGTGTTTGGTTAGATCCATTACCTTATTTACAACAAAGTGGAAAGTAGGAAAAAAGATTGAAAAAAGTTATATTGCTCAGTTTACTAGCGGTTCTTTTTCTTTCGGGCTGTCATAAAAAAGAAGAAAAGACAGTAGAAGAAACAACTACCAGTCAGTCAACGATGGTTTTGGAAGATAAAACGACTGAAACAAGTAAAGAGCCCGAAAATCCACGTCCGATGTTAGTAGCATTTGGCAATAAATTTTTAAATTTCAATTCATTAAAAGAGCGGAATCAATCCGTAAAAGAATATATGACAGAAAAATGCCAAGAAGAGAATGGCATTAATGTGGATTTAGATGCTAAATTTCGCAGTGTAGGAAAAATTGTCAAAGTGTTTCAAGATACAGATAGTGAAAAGCAATATGCATTATTGGGTGAAGAAGATAGTCGTGGCGTGAAAAATGAAGTTCTATTTGTTGTTCAACTGGTTGAAGAAGAGGGTCAATATAAAATTGACAATTTTCGCTATGAACAACTTCATGTACATTAAATTCTTAATTTAAACAATTTCTATGTTCATTTATTTTCTATAACCAAAACATTGACGAACGCAAAAGCGTACGTTATAATCGGGGATGAATAAACAAAAAAGGATGTGAACATAATGGAAGTCACTACACCGACAAATGCTCGTAATAATATTTATGGGTTGATTAGGCACGTTGTTTCTGATAATCAACCTGTAGAAATTATCAATACAAAAAATGAGAATGAGAGTGTCGTTATGATCAGTAAATCTGATTGGAATGCGATTCAAGAAACATTATATTTACAAAATACAGGGGTTCTTGATCAAATTAAACGTCACGAAAATGAAGGCACAGAAGAGCTAGGTGAAATTGATTGGGATTCACTATAGAGATTAAGAAAAATGCCAAAAAGGATTTACCAAAATTGAAATCAGCTGGATTGCATAAAAAATTTGATGAACTGATTCAAGTGATTCGAGAAAATCCTTTTCAAACTCCACCACCATATGAAAAATTAGTTGGTGTTCCATATTATTCAAGAAGAATTAATATACAGCACCGATTAGTTTATAGCGTAGATATAAAAGAAAATGTGGTAGTTATCCTTTCTGTTTGGTCACATTATGAACGTGGATTGAATTAGAAAGATATATTAACAACATAGAACTTAAAGAAAGAGGAAAAGGAGGAAAAACGACAAGAACAATTCATTGCAAAAGAAAAAGTACAAGATCACGATTTAGAGTTAGAAAAAATTGAATAGAAAAGGGTGCGCCTTTTCTAAGGAGGGGCGTATCCGCTCCTCCTTCTTTTATCTTTGTGGGAGGGAAACTATGAATTATCAAAAGTACAAAGAATTAGGAAACTTATTCAAGGAGACATTCCAAACGGTTGTTTCTGATAAGAACAATTTATTTGATTTTTTTAATCAGGTTCAGATGTTTCATAAATACGATATTTATGAGCAAATATTTATTTACGGACAGAAGTCGAATGCTACCCATATCGCTGATTTTGATACGTGGAAAAAATTAGGACGATTTGTTAAAAAAGGAGAAAAATCCATTGCTGTTCTTAGCCAGTCAACAGGGAAAATAAATATAAAACATTATTTTGATCTTTCTCAAACAGATGGAAAAAAACTTGATTTTCCAGATTATACGTTAGAAAAGAACGACTGGAATCTTTTAGTTAGCCAAGAGATAGAAGATTTAATTGATGAAACAGTTGATTTTACAGAAGAACCAGATATTCGTAGACTATCTATAGAAATTGGTTTATTTTTGGCAAAAAATAAGAGTATTGGTTCTGAAGTAATTGATATAACCGAACAAGAATTCACTATGTTACAAAGTTTGCCTAACTTTTTTAAAGTAATGAATTATGCAAATAAAGTAAACCGACTAATTAGTAAAGAAATTTTAGTTTATAAAAGAGAGAGGATGAATGAACATGAGTCTAAAATATTACGAGAACGAGACAGGTCAATTGATACCAGAAGTCGAGTATCCCAATTATCCACTGGGGAGATTCGGGAAAATAGCCGTAGCCAAATTACAGGAAGAGAATCCCGTGGAGTATCAAATCAAACTAGTCGAGGGCGATTTGATGAAGTGGGGACACGAGATCAACAAAAAAGTGTGGAACAGAGTAAGCGAATTGATGGAAGCGTTGGAAGAAGCCAATCCACTGACATCAGCCCAACAAGCGAATTTCGAGGAAGCGTCGAAGATACGAACGCAATTTCGGGAACAAGCAATCGAACTCGCAATGAACGAGATTCTATAGAGGTAAAATCTAATATAGATATAAAAGACTTGGAAGAAAAACAATCTTCGGAGTCTTTTTTTGTTGAAAAAAATCATGATTACGAAGAAATTACTCCAGATTTTACAGAGGAAGAGCTAAACAACATATTGAGACGTGGATCAGGCGTTGAGGGTGGAAAAATACGCATTTACCATTTATATCAACGAACCCTTTCCAAAAAGGAAAGAGCTTCTTTTTTAAAAGATGAATATGGTTGGTCAGGTTCTACTTTAGATATTCAGGGTTCTTCTTTTTCGATGATGGATTGTCGTCCAAGCAAAGGAATTACAGTAATTAAAAAAATCAATAATGAAGACTATGAGCGTGTGATGAAATGGTCGGAAGTTGAGGAACGTATTGGTTTGTTAATTCGTCAAAATGAGTATCTAACTGAAGAAGAACTTAAACTTGTGCAATCAAAGAAAGAAGAATCAGTTAAAGAAGAGTTAAGCCAAATGGATACTGAAGCAGAGGAATTAACGCTATTTGATTTAGAAGAGATAAAAACAGAAGAAAAACCTGTTATAACTGAAGGATATGGGACAGAAGTAGCATTTATTCCGAAAATAGAAGCTAAAAAAGAGACAATCAATCATGACGAAACAATGTTTGAACAAATTTATCGGAATAAAACAAACGGTTTTTCTTTTGAAAATATAGACGTTGCTCAATTTTATCCTAGTAAAGCGAGAGAAAAAATCAAAGCAAATCTTGAAGCAATTCGGTTATCAAAAGAAATTAGTCAGATACCTGGACGAATCGCTACTGACAAAGAACGAGAAGTTCTTGCAAAATATGTCGGTTGGGGTGGTTTGGCAGCGATTTTTGATGAACGTGATGACCAATATTTAAGTGAACGGAATCAGTTGAAAGTTTTGTTATCTGCAGAGGACTATCGAGCAGCTAGAGAAAGCGTATTGACTGCTTATTATACTGATCCACGTATTATTCAAGCAATTTATCAAAAAATTGAAGCGATGGGCTTTAAAGGTGGCACAATTTTAGATCCTTCGACAGGAACAGGGAATTTCTTTTCGGCTATGCCAAAAACAATCAAAGAAAATTCCACACTTTATGGGGTGGAATTAGACCCAATTACTGGGAAAATTGCGCAACAATTGCACCCTGACGCGAATATTGAAATTACAGGTTTTGAGAAAACTCCTTTAAATAAAGACAAATTTGACTTAGTCATTAGTAATATTCCTTTTGACAACTTCAAAATTGAAGATGAAAACTATTCTAAAAAATATGCGATTCACGATTACTTTATTAAAAAAGCCCTTGATAGCACAAAAGAAGGCGGAATTGTAGCAGTTATTACGTCGATGTCGACAATGGACAAATCAGATTCTTCTGTTAGAAGAGAATATGCTGAAAAAGCTGATTTGCTAGGTGCTGTTCGCTTACCAAGTAATGCGTTTAAGAAGATTGCAGGTACAGATGTTGTTACAGATATTCTTTTCTTCAAAAAAAATTCCGAACGAGAATTAGAATACTCTCCTAGCTGGGTATTTACTGGAACAGATCCAGAAATACCAGAAGTAAGTATGAATAATTATTTTATTCGACACAAAGAGATGGTTTTAGGAGAATTAGCTGTCAAGAACTTCAGAGGACAAACCCTAACAGTCAAATCACATGAAGGAGACTTAATTGATTATTTAAACCAAGCATTTTTGAATTTTAATGGTCAATTAGCCATTTCAACGGAAACAGAAGTGATTGATTTAGTTTCGGTAGAAAAGGAAGGGTTAGAGAAAGAAATTCCAATGTTCAATTATGGAGTCATTGGTGACGAAATTTTCTTCAATGATGCAGGAGAATTAGAAAAGTATGCGGGTTCTAAAAAGTCCACAGAACAAATGAAACGATTGATTGAAATTAAAGAAGCTTTGCTTTCTGTCATTGAGTTACAACGAAATACAGAATATACACAGGAAGAATTACAAGCTTCTTTAAATCAGCTTAATGCTTGTTATGATGGATTTGTAGCTACCTATGGTTCGATAAATAAAGTAGGTAAAATATTTGATCGTGATGAGTATTATCCGTTGTTAAAGTCGATTGAAGAGGTTCAAGAAGATGGCACAGTTCGAAAGGGAGATATCTTCTTTCAAGCAACGATTCGACAAATAGAAGAAATCACTCAAGTAGATACAGCTCAAGAAGCTCTACAATTGTCAATTAATCGACAAATGAAAGTAGATCTCGATTATATGATGTCTATTTATCCAAAAGACAAAGAAACAATTATTGACGAATTAGAGGATTCGATTTTTATCAATCCTACGAAGTATCAAGGTGATATTTATGGTGATGTCTGGGAAACACGTGAAGAATATCTCAGCGGAGATGTCAAACAGAAATTAGTGGAAGTAAAATTAGCGATTGAATCGTATCCAGAAATTTTTCAAAAAAACGTGTCAGCACTTGAACAATCACAACCAACACCATTAAAAGCTGGAGATATTGATTATTCTTTGGGAGCTACTTGGATACCAAAAGAGATTTATCAATCATTTATGTATGAGATATTTGAAACACCCCAATATATGAAGGAAAATGGAATTATTCAAATTGAATATGATTCCTATACATCCAGATACTTTATTCGTGGAAAAAATCGAGGAGATAATGCTTTAACGACTAATAAATATGGAACGAAACGTGCAAATGCCTATCTTATTTTGGAAAATAGCTTAAATCTTTTAAAAGTAGAAGTACGAGATCGAGTCATTGATGAGGATGGAAAGAAACGATATGAACTCAATCCAAAAGAAACGATGTATGCACGTACGAAACAAGAAGAGCTACAAGAAACATTTAAAAGTTGGGTGATGAACCATAGCCAAGTATTGGAAGAATTACATTCCATTTATGAGGAACGGTTCAATCGAATTGTGCCGAGAAACTATGATGGGAGTCGACTAGAGTTTCCTGGTCTGAACCAAAAAATCACTTTACGCCCTGCGCAACAAAATGTGGTTGCTCGTATCTTACATGAAGGAAGAGCGTTAATGGCACATTCTGTAGGTGCAGGAAAAACACTTTCCATGATTACAGCAGGAATGATGATGAAAGAACATGGACTAATCAAAAAACCATTGTACGTTGTGCCTAATCATTTAGTTGGAGATTTTGGGACAGAATTATTACGCTTTTATCCTGCCAAAAAAGTATTGATTACCACAAAAAAAGATTTTGAGAAAAGTAAACGCAAAGAGTTTGTTTCTCGAATTGCAGTAGGAGAATATGACGCCGTTATTATTGGTCATAGTCAATTTGAAAAAATCACGTTATCGCCAGAACGGCAAAAGAAAATGTTACAAGAAGAAATTGATCGAGTTTCTGAAGCAGTTGCGGAATATCAAATGAATAACGAAGAAGAATCTTGGTCAATCAAACAGATGATTTCTTTTGAAAAACGATTAAACGAAAGACTTGAGAAATTAAATAAACAAGATAAGAAAGATCATATGATTTATTTTGAAGATTTAGGAGTGGACTTCTTATTTGTTGACGAGGCGCATGTTTATAAGAACCTTTATTCTTATACGAAACTATCCAATGTGGCAGGAGTGAACTCTTCCAATAGTTTACGTGCCAGTGATATGGAAATGAAGGTCAAATATCTGTTAGAAGAAAATAATCAACGAGGGGTTGTTTTTGCGACAGGGACGCCGATTTCCAACTCGATGTCTGAAATGTTTACAATGCAGAAATATCTTCAACCCGATATATTAGAAACATATGGGGTCAGTCATTTTGACACATGGGCTTCTACTTTTGGCGAGATTATTTCTTCTTTAGAGATTAATCCTGAAGGTAGTGGTTATCAGATGAAGAATCGTTTTGCCAAATTTCACAACTTACCTGAATTGATGACTATGTTTAATTTGGTAGCGGATATCCAAACACCTGATATGTTAAAACTCCCTGTGCCTAAATTAAAAACTGGAAAAGCACAAATTGTTGTCACTGAACCAATTCAGTATCAAAAAGATAAGGTGGAAGAACTTGGTGATCGTGCGATGGCAGTACGTGAAAAAAAAGTAATGCCAGAAGAAGACAATATGTTAAAAATCACGAATGAAGCAAAACTCATGGCTTTAGATCCACGTTTATTGGAAGACTATGATGAAATGAAACGATTATTGATGGATAAGGGAATCCCAGAAGAAGAGATTGTGTTTATTCATGACGCTAAAAATGATAAACAACGAGAAGCGATGTTTGAGAAAATGAGAAAAGGCTCGATTCGCATTATGTTGGGAAGCACAAGTAAAGTTGGGACAGGAACAAATGTCCAAAACAAAATGATTGCGGCACACCATATTGATTGTCCCTGGCGTCCGTCAGATGTAGGACGGATTTTGCGGACATTCAAAATAAAAAAGAATGTGGAGGTAACAGACAATGGCAAAGACAATTTTTGAGGAAATGGGCGGCAAATACGAAAGGCAAGGCGATTATTTAATA
>Ga0129312_1000889_pt1 | contig 20565 bp, 19 predicted proteins | sample O827metagenome_FD_94434 | JGI IMG/M metagenome (GOLD analysis project Ga0129312, IMG submission 94434) | Orangutan group fecal microbial communities from Wisconsin, USA - O827 metagenome | ecosystem: Host-associated > Mammals > Digestive system > Large intestine > Fecal | place: USA: Wisconsin... | reverse complement strand
TCCTTGCCGACCTCCACATAACAATTCGGATTGAACGACACCATCGCACTGTTAATCTTCCACTCCGTACACGACGGCACCTCCATATACCAGAACTCCCTCACACGCTTCACCTCCGGACGACGCTGAAACAGCCTGACCGCCTCCTGGCACGCCATCGAAGTCTGCAAATGATCATTGTTCGTATCCGCCGGATGATGCGTAATCACCACATCCGGCTCACTCTCCCGAATCGCAGCCTCAATGAACTGCACCAACTTCAAATGAGGCACAGTATTCATTTCAATGTTAGGGAATGTCCCCTCGTATATCCTATTGACACCAAGGAACTTATTCGACTCATTAGTATCATCCCCCAATTCTGCATCCGAAGGGCGGAAAGCACGAGCCTTCGCCTCCGTACACATAATGCACACATCCACAACATCACCATTACGTGACCACTTCCACATCGATGCACCAGCACCCAAAGTCTCATCATCAGGATGAGCCACAACCAGTAAATATTTCATTTTATCAATATAATCTTGTTAAACATCCTTACTATACCCCACCAGCTTATCATGCATCCACTGAGGATACTTTCCACATGCCGTATAGAGAATCGCCACCACTGTCCATAGAATCAGTTTGATGTCCCCAAAGAACGAAGCATGCTTCACATAATACACATCCAGCTTCAAGCGGATAGGCAAAACCTTCTCATTATACTCCTTCTCATCAGGAAACTGGTCACCATAGATATAATCCCACAGGCTCGACTGCGAAGTAAGTCCACAAGGGACAGTCGCTGCAATCGCATTCTCACCCCCACGGGTAATATCCACTTGGTCAACAGCAGCAGGACGCGGACCCACAATCGACATCGTCCCATTAAGAATATTTATCAGCTGAGGGAGCTCATCAATCTTAAGACGACGCATCACCTTACCCCACCAGAATATACGATCCTGATCCGGACGCAAAGACGCCTCATTTGCCCAACGCGCAACACGCATCGACCTGAACTTCCACATCTTGAACTGCTTATTGTCCTTGCCAACACGATTTGCAAAATAGAATAATGGTCCCGGATCACTTATCTCTGTAAGTATAATACTTACAATCCATATGGGACTAGTTCCAATGATGCCAAGCAGGGCACAAATAACATCAAAAAAACGCTTGAAAAATCTATACGCCATAAAACAAAACCATTATCTCATTGTCTTCTTCGGTTCTATCCCCTTAAGACTCTCATCAAAAGTCACCACATTATAGTCAAAATCATATTTCGACATCTCCGGGACATAATACGAATCCGAAAACATCTTAGGAATCTGAGGCAAAACGAAAGAACCCAACCATACCAAAGGATTAAACAAACCGGTTATCCAAACCTTCTTTCCGTACATCTTCGCAAAAAACCGGATACACTCCACAGTGTCCACCAACTCCTTATTCTGCGGATAGAAAGTACCATCCATCTCTCTCTCGATCAGCTGCTTCACGAATTCAGACAAATTGTCAATGGCAAGCATCGATCGCTTATTGTGCCACGCCGGAAATACCGGTGTCTTAGTGGCCAGCCAAGCCAGCCTCTGGAAATTACCCTTTCCGGTAGGCCCGTAAATCATTGGCGGACGAATAATAGCTATCTTAAACGTATCACACGACAATTCATTCAAGCCCTTTTCTGCCTGCAATTTAGAATCACCATAGAAATCATTAGGGTTAGGCATCGTATCTTTGGTTACCACATCCCCCTTCAATGACTTGCTCGCGTGATAAACGATTTTCGAACTCATGTAAATAAACTGCTTCACTCCATGAGACTTCGCCCACTTAGCCACCTCTATAGCCAGATCTCTGTTTACCTTATAATAAAGAGGAGCCATTTCCGGCTTCGGATCCACATGCGCAATACCTGCGACATGAAATACAGCATCATACTTAGAAAAATCGGCTTGTTTCCAAACTCCATCCATAGTATCCACCGTATCCACCTGATATTTATCAGGCTCGCGCATCAGCCAACGTTCCACGGAAGTACCCACAAAACTATTGGCACCAGTTATCAATACTCTTTTCATTTTTAAAATTCAAATATGCAATAGTTGGAATATGGACTGGCACTTATGCTCCGCTTCCAGCTATCATCTATTTTATCACCAACTTATTATATACTGTCTTTACCCAATTAACCAGAGAAATACCAACAATAGTAATTGTCAATGTCAATACAAATGCCACCACCGAATAACTACCGTTATTAGAAACTGCAGCACTTCCACATCCTAAAAGCACCCCAACGATCACACAGACAAAGCCCTTGATCGGATTGTGGATAGCCATAGCGGTAAAACTGTTGCGACCGAACCATTTAATCCAATGCATCCACTTTGCATCATTCCGACAAGACTCAGTACCGGCAAGCAACATACAGAACAAAAGCATCATCGCTATTCCCGCCAATGCACATGGATAGGTAATCAAGGGATTATGTATATCTGCATGCCCAAACGATATGCTGCCATTGTAACTACTTCCAATAAACACAAGGACACCTAGCAACATGCATGAAATAAGAGCAACGACACGATGACTATCCACCCAGTTCTGCATCTGCTGATGTCCGGACTTCTGCACTATCAGATGTCCTATCGCGAAAAAAGGCAGACCAAGACAAGCGACCTCCAAATTCCATGGCAGCAAAGTAATATCTACGACATCGACATACGTAATCATGTAATAACTTACCGATGCCATGGCAATGCTGACAAGCAAAATCCATACTTTCTTGAAGCCTGACAAGAAGTAATAGATGACCTCCATCACAAACAGGCAAGTTACAAACCACAGCGGCACATTGTGAACCAAGAAACCACCACTACCTTGAGCGATGAAAGTCTGCGCCAACGGCATCCAGTAACTATCCACTTGGGCATGTGTCACTAAGGAGAATGCGGCCCACACAAACCATGTCAAGAACGAAAATATCACATATGGCACGAGCAGCGATTTCACTTTCTTCATAAAAAAAGTCCTGAAATCAGCATACTTACATTTATTGAAAACCATACCACTCAGGAAGAAAAATAAAGGAATATGCCATGCATATACGAACGCATTACTCCATCCTGTAAGACGAATATGGCCCCAAATGATTGCCAGCATTCCAAAAGCCTTGGCTAAATCATTGTAATCTAATCTTTTACCCCCCCCTATCGGATTCACCAGTCTTGTACTATCCATAATATTCCTATGTTTTATCCTTTCAGTTTAGCTTTTCTAAAATTTGGATCCAAATACTTCATAACACCCTGAAGACACCCGGCTATCATAGGCAATGGATCATTCCATGCTCCATCATGATAACTTACATCTTTCCCAAAGAACTTAAACCATGACGGTTTAAACTTGAATCTCTCAGGTGAAAATAAAAACCACATCACATCCAACCCAAACCATCTAACCTGCTGACCAGATTTATATTTAGTCATATCAAACAGTTCTGCGCCATTGCCAAGATATTCATCTACAAATATTTTCGCAAAATTAACACCTGCAGCAAAACTAGCCTGGAGACTTGATGGGACGCGAGGGTTAATCTCAATAATTTTAAGTTCATGAGTCCGTTTATCTTCCAATATGTCAAAGTCGGCAAAGCCATGCCAATTTAATTTTTCCAAACAGCGTTCACACTGTTCTATGAGAAATGGATGTTCCACCGTTTCACTATAGCAACTTGTACCCCCTTTAAGTGGAAAGAACCTACGGATTTTAATCACAGTTGAGGCAACTGTCTTTCCATCATACCTACGAAACAACATTACATTATAATAATAATCAGGCTGTTCCACATACTGCTGTAGCGCACAAGCGCCAAAGCTCATAGCAATAGCTGGATAATTGTCTTCCAGTTCCTCCAAGTTTCCAACTTTAATAATCCCCTTAGCTCCTGCCGACAAGTTAGGCTTAATCATAGCTGGAAATCCTACATACTCTGCTACAGATTTTAAATTATTCTTAAACTCTGAACTTTCTGTCCCCAACTTTATTGAAGGTAAAGCCCTAGTATGTGGATGCACGATGTCGAACTTTTCACATACCTCCATAAGTTTCTGCTTATCATTAGCCAACTCAAAGGTAGAATATGTCTCCACAGCACAAATACTCTTATACTGCTGCTCGACCTTTTCCTTTTCAAGACTTAAGAAATAAGCAGACTCATCTCCCATTGGAATAATCAATTCATATTGGTGTGACTTAAGATGCTCATAGAAATAAGCCTTGAACGCCTCTGGCTCAAGGTGCAAGTTTGGGGATTTGTACTTATGTTGAAGGTATTTGGTAGCATACCCGCTGCTAACCCTTTGTGCACAAAGGGCTGTCAACTCATGTCCTAGTTTATTCAACTCGCGGGCCATACACACCACTTGTACGCCTTCTCCATCAAGCAATAAAATCTTACTCATATCAAATAAATAACCTGTCTGATTTACTTACCCATTACCTTATTTATAAAAAACTCATATTGTTTAGCCTTACACTTCCATGAGAAGTCTCTCTTCACACGCTCAAGATTAGCATCTCCCTGCCATTTTAGTTCATCGTAATGAGCATAGAGATTATTTAAAACTTTAGTAATATCTTCAGGACTTTCTTTATCTACCCAAATACCACTATCGCCAAGAGCTTCTCTATTGGCTGGAATATCGGATGCTATACATACTTTTCCGTAACTCATAGCCTCCAATAGAGATATAGGGAGCCCTTCAATAGTAGAAGGAAGACAATATGCCCAAGCGTTACGCAACACAGCATCCTTATCGTCACCGAAGATTGCTCCTGTAAAGATGACATTCCTACATCTCGCCGCCATCTGATGGAGTTCATCTTCGAATGTAGAACCTGGAGCGGCACACCCACAAATCACCAGCTGCTTGTTCTTATAGTCGCTATCAATAAAACCTTTGACAAGACAATCCGGATTTTTGTCTTTTACAAGTCTTCCCATGAATACCACATAGTTGTTGGGCACAATACCGAAACGGTCAAGCACATTGCTCTTCTTCGCTTCTCCTGGAAGGTTTACAGCCCCGGTGATAACCGTGCTTTCCTTGCCAAAAGTGTCAAGCAGATATTTCTGTTGTTCTGTAGAGCAAACTGTAATATTCTTGTGCATACGACAGTATAAATCAAAATACACCTTGGCAACCCAGCGCCAGAAAGGAGAGTATTTTGTACGCATAAACTCCAATCCATGCAGTTGTAAAACAACCTTCTTACCGAAGATTCGAGCCCACATGGAAGAGAAAAAAGCTGGACCGCCACAATTGTAGTGAATTAGTTCCACCCCTTTTTGTTTAAATATCGCATCAAATGTCGATTTCACTCCGAGTCCCATTTTATTGTAGACCGCGCTTTTTGTTGATCTCTGATGAACCACCTTGAAGCCATTCACCATTTCTTCCCCATTATGGTCGCTCTCTTGATAGACAATGATTTCATGCCCCATGACTACAAGTTCAGTAGCCAAATTATACATAAAAGTAGCGATACCATCGGGATGATGAAATGTACGGCCCCCAATAAAAGCTATCTTCATTTTTTTGTTTTTAGTATTTCTAAATAATTATTCTTAAACTTTTCTGGTGAAAAGTTGTATAGATTCTCATGTCCATTCTGTCCCATTAGCACACGAGTTTCATATGATGAAAGAAGCGTTGAAAGGCAATTTGCCAGCCGGTCAACATCACCAATAGGTGTAAGATAACCGCTCTTGTTATCCTCCACCAACACATAATTATCTCCAACATTTGTTGCCACTACTGGGATACCCCAGTTCATAGCCTCCATAATGCTATTGCTTGTACCTTCAAATAGGCTCGTCGAGAGATATATGTCTGCAACTTTCAGTATTTCCTGCACGTTGTCTGGTGCTATAAGAATAGTTGTATAGCTAGTTAGCCCATATTCACTTACCCAAGTTCTAATCTGATATTCCAGATGACCATGACCTATAATAGTGAATACAAAGTCTTGTCTTGTCTTTCTCAGTTCCGCAATTGTTTTAATGGCTGTTAGATAATCTTTTTGAGGTTCAAAGCGTCCGACAGTTATAATATCCTTAATTATCTTGTCTTCGTGTGCTACTACATCACTTATGTTAGGGAAGCAATTGTGAATTACAATAGTCTTTTTTTTGCAGAACCCACGCCTTTCAAAATACTCTGCGCCAGACTGACAATTATAGATAGTATAATCTGCAAAGAAATTATGTGCAAACCTCTCCATAATCATTTTTATCGGCGCCAATCTCGAATTTCGGATTCCATTAAAAACAGTTTTCACTCCCGCTAATTTCTCGACAATAGCACCAGTTACATCACATGCTGTCAAGTAATTAAAAGCTACTTCTATATGCTGTTGTCTCAATAGATGGTAATATTCTAGCCATTTACCAATCCGTTTTCCAGAAAGATAATGAATATGTACATGAGCATCTTCCAGAAACTTCTTTACTGTCATTGAGAGATTCTTTTTTCCCCACAATGATATAAAATGCACCTCATGCTCTTCACTGAGAGTAGCAGCCAGAAGAGCAGCCTGCTTCTCTGCACCTCCTGGCTTAATTGTTGGTATAAGAATAGCTATCTTCATCTCGCTCTATCCTTTATATATCGAGCAGGATTACCTGCCCAAACCTGATATGGAGGAATGTCCTTGGTTACCACACTTCCAGCCCCAACAATAGCACCTTCGCCAATAGTGACAGGACTACAAATGCAAACATTCACACCTATAAAAACATCGTTTTCAATATGTACCTCACCTTTGCGGAAATGAACTCCCGGCTGAGTGGGGTCAAGATAATGTGTTAAGATTTTTGTTCCGGCTGTTATACGCACTCCTTTGCCTATAAAGATTTTATCAGGATAGACAGTATCAATCCCAACACCACCATATACCATAGAATGGCTTTTGATATTTACCCCCCCCCATTTTAACAATATAGATCTATGCTGAGGCAACATAGGCAAACTTGACAGTCCAATCCATAGTTTCCTCCACATCCGTTTGGGAGGATATACTTCAAAGAAATGTTTTATTGTCATAATTACTTTATTTTTTGAAGATAACCCTTTCACAGAATTTTCTGACAGAAAAAGCCAATAAGGTACCTATTATCAAAATGGCGACATAATGTAAGTACCCATTATTGTTCAGACAAGATTCATGTATCCTTGGGAATAAAAATATTAAAACTGAACCAATAGTTGTATTGAAGAGATAAGATTCAAGCGAGATTTGACCAAAGAATGATAAAATCTCATAACCTAAACACCCTGCGTGCTTGAGAATATAGCTAGAAAAAACCACTAAAGGCAGAACCAAAAATCCTGGCCAATAACCGAAATGTAAGAATCGCATAGTTGCAACTATTATCAATGGTATCATCACCATCCATATCAAAGAAACACTCTTGCCATCCTTTGCGAAAGGCGCCAACATATAACCTATAAAGAAAGAAGGAAGTCTGAAGGCAACAAACTGCATATTGTCAAAAAGTTTTGACAACACTGCCGAACTGAAATCTACTTTAATGGAAGCCGCCACAACAAGGAAAAGTATAATAGCCATGTTATAGAGTGTTGGAGACTTCGTTCTATTACACGCCATATAATGAACTGGGGTAATAGCATATAGAGGTATCAGCATCGCAATAAACCATGCTCCCCGATGATTCAACCAATAGTTGATTGTTGAAAAGTTAAGTATAGATGTCCATACTGATTCACCTCGTAATACTTCTAAAACCAAAATCGGACCTAGAACAAGCGCATAAGGGATTAATATTCTTTTATATCTTACAGAATACCAATATTTTACCCCCCCCACGCACATCATTAATAGTTTATCCGAGAACAGCCGATTAAGTGAATACCAAAGTCCAAATCCAGATAAAAGAAGAAATAAATCTACTCCTAATGACCCTAATGCGCAATCGTCTTTAATGCATTTGGCATCATCACACCATTGTCTGGAGCATGAACTATAAAAATGAGAATTGTTGCGATTCCCATCAACGCAGGACGAAACTTACTTATTTGGCTAACATTATATTTAAACATCATCAAGCACCGATTTCATACATTATTATTCTATTGGATTAAACCCTACCCTATTTATTATCAATACAATGCCAGCATGTTTCCTAACTTTTCATCCCATTCTTCTGGTATAAAAGCTCCCATACCAGCAGCTGGGTAGAATGTAAGTTCGCCAAAGTATATTTTACCATTTACATTATACAAATCAACTCGCAAAAACTTATAGTTAGCAGACAAAGTTTCAGCTAAACGAATCATTTCTGAAAGATTGCTTGGCATGTTCTCCACATGATTTGGATCCGGTTTATAAGCAACCTCACCAAAAGGCAGCAAATCACCATTTGGTGAATAATAATTAGCGTGATGTTCCACAAAGCGGCCAAAGTCTATTTTGAAGAATTTCACTTTTCCATTAAAACAAAAAAACTTGTAGTCTCTCAAATCAGCACTATTTTCACTATTGCCAATTACTTGATCTGCAATATATTTTTCTGCTATTATTTTGCGAGTCACACTTAGATAAGGCTTCTCACGATACGTCTGTCCTGCATTTGTACACATGGATTTTTTTAGTTTATTTTTAGCCTTTATTTTGTCAAACTTTGTTTTGTCTGAACAGACAATAACACCACATCCTCCACCACCATGTGTAGTCTTTAAAACAAACTGATTAGGCAATGAATCCCAGTCAATATCTGCCACACTATCCCAAACAGCTAAGGTCGGAATAATATATTCATCGCCTACACGTGATTCCACATAATTCTTGACAGCCAATTTATCTACCAATTTTGTATATTCAGGCTTATAATCGAATATTTTTAACCATTGCAGTTTCTCGTTGAATGATTTTGGATTTTTCAGATGCAGTATTTTACCTCTCATTTCAAAAAAGAACAAAACCTTTAAATATAAGGCATCATTCTTAATAAAAGGTGACAATCTTCGAAAAATTGCAGCAAACATCCAGAATGGATCTTTAATTGCTTTCACTAATTTATTTTGTTTACTCATATATTTCCGTTATAGTTATTTTGCCGTTTTAATTCATGCATCGTTAAATCATAATGAGACTCACACGATATACGATTTCTAATATTTAGTATGCGCTTCGTCGAAAGAAATGCTGGAAGTAGACCTCTTAAAAATGCAGCCAAAAGTAAACGATTTGTCCATGGGGTGAATGATGATAAAATAAACTTTCTATTTTTTATAGAATAGGCATCAAAAGCTTTGATCAGTTCTTTTGGGGAAGCAATAATTCTATTCAAATCTAATATTTTATTCTTAAAAGATTTCTTTTGTTCCTCATTCATGAGACAAATGTTAGGTTCTTCGTTGCATTGTGTATAAGGATGTAAATCGAATGTTATTCCCTCATCAAAATTTATTTGAACCATATATCCTTCATTCCAGATTCTATGTCTGCTATTTGGGTTGTCAAAAAGCAAATTACCAAGACCATATATAATAGGTTTTCCATTATACATCTCATAACCACTATAACAATGCTGATGATGATTAACAATGGCATCTGCTCCCACATCAATGAAGAAGTGATAGTTTTCTACCATCCTCGGCGTTGGTAACTGATAATGTTCAATACCGCCATGTACTATAACTAATACGAAATCTGCATACTTACGTGCTTCTTTAATTTTATAAAATTGATGAATCGGGTTAAGAGGGTTTGCACCAGGAGTACGGTCTGTAGCAATACTAAACTCATTTTCACAACAGTTTATAATTGCCAATTTTTTTCCTTCAGATTCCATATATAATATGTTTCCTGCATCATTGAGATTAGATCCCACACCAACAGTAGACACACCATTTTGTTCAAGTAGATTCTTTGTTTCTATACAACATGAGTCTCCTTGATCAAGAATATGATTGTTTGCGAGTGTACAAACATTAAATCCTGCATATTTGATTGCGTCTACTGCATTTATAGTTCCTTTTAATGTAGGCCCTATCTTTTTTATTGGTTTACTTTTCTCAACAACGATTGGAAATTCAAAATTTACTATCTTTACATCACATTCATTCACAATAGGTTTTATAGCATCAAACATGCCACAAAACTCTTTGTTTTCAATTTTTTTAATTGTACGAAATCTTTGACAGAAGTCTCCCGCAATCAGTATTTTCATATTATTGAATGGCTTTAATGATTTTCTTTGTTTCGGTTAGATAATTGAATTCCCTCATTGCAACTTGGGCTCCAGCTTTACCAATTTTAGCAGACTCTACAGGATGATCTAATGCCCAAATTAATTTGGAAGAGAAATCTTCTTGATTACGTTCCTCTGCAAGAAGAGCCGTTTCTCCATCCTTTAGAAACAATGGAATATCTCCAACCTTTGTAACAACAACCGGATTCTCTGTTAAGAGGTATTCTCCAAGTTTTGTAGGAAATCCACATTGTGCTTGCAATGAGTTTGGACGATCAAGAGCAAGAATTGTAGCGTTCTTTAAAACTTGAGGCATATCAGTAGCTGAAACAATACCGGTAAAAACAACAGAATCTTTCAGACCAAGAGCATTTATCAAATTGAGATTACCTGAAATGTCTTTCTTGTCAGGAGTTTTACCTATAATATAAAGTTTTACTTCTGGGTGAATTTTATGCACAATAGCAAAGGACTTTATCAACTCATCAACCCCATCCTTATTATTGGAAGCCGTACCACAATATGCAATATATTTTTCCGAAGGCTGTTTCTTGAGATTAACAAATCTGCTGCTGTCAACAGTCATGTTTACTATCTCAATTCTTTCTTTGGGTAATCCAAGAGAAGAAAAATACTCTTTAAGGGCAGTAGAGATAACAAACATACCATCTAAATCCTTAATATGGGCTTTATACTTTTTTACATCAAACCCTTTAATAGTATAAATATCAGGATGCTCAGTCCTTTCGTGATATAACTTTATATCCCTTCTATTAATCAAATTAAAGAATACTCGTCCTGCTGTCAAAAGGATGACCTTATCACCAGTTTTAAGACTAGATGAAAATTTCCAACCCCAATAAAAGCCAAAAAGTTTTTCTATAAACTTATTCTTTATCCTTAGTCTATCCCACATGTAGTTAAAATAGATATTAGGCAAGCTCTCAGCAACCTTACTATAATTTGAATCAGGCTCCAAGAAAACGACCTCAACTTTAGTTTCTAATTCTGAAAAGCCCTTTAAGATACTTAGAAGCCTATTAGTAGGAGCCGTATTCGGTTGATATGAATTAACTACGATATATGTTTTACTAATCATTGTATGTCTATAACTTAATTTTCAACAATTCAACTTCTTTAACTCTTCTTTTCATTTCTCCAGCTAAAGAAGCATAAAAATCCGGCAGCTTTTTTTCTGAACTGCTGGCATTCCTACTAAAAGGACATTATCATCTGGGCAAGACTTGGTGACTACGGAATTAGCTGCTACAACGACATGATTGCCTAAGTGCTCACCACCAGTTATTTTTGCACCAGTTGAAAGACTTAGCCCCATACCTATATTTCTGCCAGTATTGTAATACAAGGGGAAGTATGCAAAACCGCATATGGACCTATTCTATTAGTATTTTCGACAACTATCGTCCCGTGATGCGGTATAACCAAACCATAGTCATATGAATTATAACCAATACTAAACCCAAGTTTGCGAGATAGTCTAAAATATTTTAATTTTAATTTTCGTTTTCAATTTGAACAAAACACTTACCGTTCAATTTCTGAGTCAGACACATCATTATCACATTAATAAATCAGTTTCCGTCTGTCTAAACCGGAATATTGTCTGTATTACATCCGCCTATGTATGTTTGCGTTTTCCGTTATAGTACAGCCCAAATCTAACACTACTTATTTGTCAAAGTCTCTGATAAAAAACTAATAAGTTTTTTTGTTACTTCTTTTGAGCCGAAATGATTTATTGCATAATCATATGCCCTTCTTGCTACCTCTTTAGACTCTTCTTTATGAGTCAGAATATATCTCATTTTCTTTGCATATCCTAAATCGTCACAAGGTTCCACCATATAAACTGTATCTCCATCTTGTACATAACAGTGAATTTCTCCGACATTAGTTACAATTGTTGGCGTTTTACTCATCATATATTCGGCTAATTTTGTAGGGAATCCTCCGGCAGCCCTTTTCGTAACTGGCTGAGATGTTACTAGTATTTCTGCGTTTGCCAGAGTCTGTGGTACTAAATTGTAATCTATTCTCCCTTTAATAAAAACTCTATTAACCAAGCCAAGGTCAGAAATAACACCTTCGACAATTTTTTTATCTTTTTCACTAGGAGTTCCATAAAGATATAAATCTATATCAGGGAAATCATCGCAAATCCTTTTGAATGCCCTGATTATATTATCAACATTGTCTTTAGCCAACATCATATTCCCCATATAACACATATATTTTTGTGCAACCATCTGTTTCTTTATGCCTTCGAAACGATTAATATTCAAAATCGAACATAGAATATGAGTAGGCTTCTTGCATACTTTTTCATCATAGAAATTTTTAAGTGCTTCGGTCATAAGCACCCTAAATGAGATGAAGAGATTAACGAATTTATAGATTAATTTATAATATAATGGGATTGCTGATTTTAGTTGTCTTATTGGTTCTGGAAACTCATCTCCAATAAAGCCAGTATTAATTCCCATCATTCGCAATATCGGCACAAAAAAAAGAAGATAAATAGGATGATCAAAACTCAAAAGAACGCAATCAAATTTGTCCTTACTATTAGATAATTTTATAATATTAAGGGCATTGATTAGTGATTTGGGCCTGTCAATGAACAATTTATGTAATTTAGACTTATTATTGTCTCTTTGATGTGCATAAGTGTATTTAACACCACCCGCATAACCATTAAGAGGATATGAATTATTATCAACTTTTGGCTGAAATATCACCACCTCTACCTTACATCCATTATCTACTAATCCTTGGCCATATGATAATATTCGTATGGTAGGTGCCATTCCCTCAGGAAAAGAATATGTGCAAAGAATACCTATTTTATTAATCATAAGAACAAGTGTTAAATGCAAAAAAATATAGTACCATAAAGAAAGGAGAATATGTAATTGTCTGAGAAAAACATAATAACACTAAAGAGGAAAAAACAATAATTTTCATACCCCAGTGACTATTACTTACATATTGAGCTGTCCCTCTATATAGCAAGAAATAAAAAAGAATGGATAAGGGAATTCCATAATACCTCATCAAATCTGTCAATCCATTGGGACTGCTGAAAAGCTCATTTGCAAAAACATTCGAAAGAAATGGTCCAAAACCAATCAATGGTGATTGTATTATTTGAGACCAATGATATGCAATAGCACCAAATCTTGACCAAGTAGAGTCGTCTGCAGATTGCTCTGCAATTTTTTCAGTCATAAAATCGAGACGACCTACATAGTATACAACTGCAAATAGTATGACAAATAGAATTAGTTTATAACTCCTATTTATGTTTGAAAAAAAAATGTATCCAAAAAATATCACGGACATAGCCACATATCCCGTAGTAGAAAAGGTAGTTATATTCGTAAGAATGAGAACAAGACTCCTCTTTGATGTGATTGACTCTTTAAAATAGAAAAGGACAATGGCCAAAGCTAATGTTATATAAATAGTAAATCGTCCTGGCTCCCAAAATGGACCAGAGTTTCTTATCACTCCATCATATTCTAGGGGAATACTGAATATGTAAAGAGTTGTTACAACATTCGTATTATTCTCAATGTTGTCCCACCCTAAAAGAGGAAATGACGATGCTACTGACTTCAGTAATGATACTCCAAATGGAAATAGACAAATAATCCATAATATCAAGCAAATCAATGAAATATAATAGACTAAATCTACATATATATTCACAAATTTACTTGAAAGGATTTTAGCAAACATAGCACAAATAAAGAGCACACATGCAGGCTTAATTATATTGATTATAGCCCCGCCATATGACATCATTTGTAATAAATGAACCATTAGAACCATACCAATAAACAAGCAGGCAACCTTGGAAAGTTTATATCCTTTTTGAAAAAAGATAAATCCCACTAAAGGAAGCATGAACAACATCCACTCAGGAAAAACCCCATAAGTAAAACCGCCTCCTGACCATAGCATTAAAAAAAGGAGTATGGCATACTCGTACCACTTGGCTGAGTTGATATTCGTAATTATCTGTTCCATATACCTGTCGCTGTTTGATTTATGATTCTGCCACATTGCAGTTTTGCCCAAATGTAATTTAGCACAAATACAACCACGTTTGCTATTAACACACCTGAGAGTCCCCATAAATCACCTAAAAATAATGCCAATGGGATATAAACTATTGCAATCACTCCTGTTATTACCATTTGGGCAAATACTTTTCCTGTTCCATTAATAATAGTACCGTAAACCTTATACAGCATCTCGAACGATATATATAGTAAAATAAGGCCAGTTGTAGAAAAATGTATATTTATAGCATCCTTACCCAACCAAATAAGATATACATATTTAGAAGCAACTAACATCAAAATGCCTATCAAAATAGAGATAAAACAAACTTTTTGTGAAAAAGAAATTGTCTTTTTTATCCACATATAGTCTTTTCGTATGTATGCATCAGTTGTTGCTGACCATACCGGAGTTATGACAATAGTGAAAAACATGGTTAAAAGGCTAACATATTTAAATGCCAAGTTATATTCAACAACTGCTTCTGGACTCACGACTCTTGCAATGATTATACTATTTGCTTGAAATAGTACAATAGTAATCATTTGGAGAACAAAGAACTTCATGCCAAGACTTAATATGCCTCCAACAGATTTTATATCAATAAATTTGAAAGAAGGTGCAATGTTTTTCAGTTTGGTGCGAAAAAGTCCTACAGATCCACATAAAAGGACCAATGGCGGAACAATACTATTCACAGCTCCAATTTTCAGTACAGATGTTACATTAAACACAAATACCTGAATAATCAACGCTATAAGAGATATTGCTTGGCCAGCAAAAGTAAATAAAGACTGGAATGCTGGCATTTGATATGCAAACAGTATAGAGTTTAAAAGCCCCAATAAAAACTGAACACAAAAAGCTACAAAAACAACGTTAGTAAGTTCTCTAATTTCTTTTGCATCACTTGTTGGAGAATTCAAAATTGACAACCAATCTACAAAGGGACTCACAATTAAAAATAATGTAACTATTATTGTTACATATATTGCAAGAGTCGCATAACAACTACTCACTATTTTTTTGGCAGAACAGAAATCACTCTTCGCTAAAAACTCAGGAAGTTTATTTCTTAGACCATTTCCTAAACCAATATCCATATAACCAACCCATCCCACGATTGACGTGAGGGTTAGCAATACACCATAATCAGCTCTGTCTACATGATGAAGCATAATAGGAGCAGATATTAGTGTCAGAATCATTGAAATTCCCCTAATACCTATCATCGCCGCAGTATTTTTGTACATTTTTTTACTGCGACTATCAGAGTTACTAATCGTTTTTCTTATTATTCTTTCTATACTTAGCATTTATCTTTTTATTAACAAATATATAAAAGCGACTTGAAGGCAAACGCAAATCAAACACTTGCTTTGAAATGAAATAATGTCATTAAACAACCGAGACCATGCATATGCTTGTTTATTAAATTTTCTAGCATAGATATATGAAAGAGATGTATGCATATAAGCCTTCAGAATCATTCTAGCGGAATAATATCCTGTGCCGTGGTTGATGATATAAATTGAGCCGTAATATCTCGTCATAACATTTGCCAAAGTAGGCTTATTCATCGCTCCCGTATAAGAATCCGGATTTGACTCTGTACATACAGATATTGGCTTATTGATAAAAAGAGTGTCGTACTTCTTGTCAAGTTCCAACCATAAATATCCACCCTCAGGGACCCATTTTGTATCATTATACTCAGGAATTAAGAACTCCTTCATAATATCTGTCCTCATGCAGTAGTTTTTATCTCCAGTTACCCCCCCCGCTTCAAAAGATAACCTTTTGTAATTTGGCTATCTTTTGGAAAAGAAGTACCACGAACAGACATATCTTTCAAATTCATACATAAACCAACAACTCCTGCTACATTATTTCTCTGTTTTAAAGGAATTGACGCCAACGCCATGTCATAATTATTTAAACAATCAGGTAAAAGATAATCATCACTATCAATACGAGTTACATATTCTCCATGAGCATTCCTTATCGCACAATTTTGCGCTGTATGTATACCCCCATTTTCTTTATGTATAGTTCGAATAACCAAATCAGGATAAATCGCCACAATTTGAGAAACGACATCTTTCAGGTTATCCGTTGAGCCATCATCAATGATTAACCATTCAAATTCAGATTTAGGATAACTGATTTCTGCTATGTGTTTAGCTAAACCTAACATATTATTTGCCCTGTTATAAACGGGTGTAAAAATCGTATGTTTCATATTTGTTATTATTGTTTGTAAATCCTTATGTTCCGTCATAAATATAGCATAGAGTTAACACTTAACTAGTCGCAGAGCCAATCATAGACAATCATTATTTTGCGTTTTTAATTGCTTTGAATTTTCACCATATTCAGACATAGAAACAAATTGCAGTCTTTACGAATAAAGAAACTATTCTCAACCCAATTATAAACGCGTTCTCCTTTCAAACAAACTGAATTGTACGGAATTAAATTACTTTCCTTGAATTTCATTTCGTAGCTGTTGGTGGTATCGAACCACATTCCTTGCGGAATTACCTATACAACAGCTTCCTTATTTTAGAATTTTCTCCAGACCATCTTGTTCACCACGCCCACATAGCTCTGAATTATCTTCACGACTTTCGTGCTGACATTCTCGTCTGTATAGTCAGGAACCGGTGTACCATAGTCTCCATTCTTCACCAACTCTACAGCAGTCTCCACTGACTGGAGCAGACCCTTGGTGTCGATGCCTGAGAGAATGAATCCGGCCTTGTCGAGTGATTCCGGACGCTCTGTAGAAGTACGGATGCAGATGGCAGGGAACGGATGCCCTACACTGGTAAAGAATGAACTTTCTTCAGGGAGGGTACCGGAGTCACTGACTACGGCAAACGCATTCATCTGAAGGCAGTTATAGTCGTGGAATCCGAGAGGCTCGTGCTGGATGACACGCGGATCCAGTTTGAAGCCTGATGCTGCAAGACGGTTGCGGGAACGCGGATGACAGCTGTAAAGTATTGGCATGTCATACTTCTCGGCCAGTTTGTTGATGGCATTGAAGAGGCTGAGGAAGTTCTTCTCGGTATCGATATTCTCCTCTCTATGTGCACTTAACAGGATATACTTGCCTTTCTCCAATCCGAGACGCTTATGAACATCACTTGCCTCAATTTCAGCGAGATTGTTGTGGAGCACTTCTGCCATTGGTGAGCCAGTGACATAAGTACGTTCCTTCGGCAGTCCGCAGTCTGCAAGGTAGCGTCGTGCATGCTCGGAATATGCCAGGTTCACATCGGAGATAATATCTACGATACGACGGTTGGTCTCCTCCGGAAGGCACTCGTCCTTGCAGCGGTTACCGGCCTCCATGTGGAAAATCGGAATATGAAGACGCTTGGCACCGATAACCGAGAGACAGCTGTTAGTGTCACCGAGAACCAGCACTGCATCCGGCTTGGTCTGTGCAAAGAGCTTATAAGAGCAATTGATGATATTGCCGCATGTTGCACCGAGGTCATCACCTACCGCATCCATATATACTTCCGGCTCAGCGAGTTTGAGGTCTCTGAAGAAAATACCGTTCAGATTGTAGTCGTAGTTCTGACCGGTATGAGCGAGTATCACGTCGAAGTAATGGCGGCACTTGGTGATAACGGCAGCCAGCCTGATAATCTCAGGACGAGTTCCTACCACTATGACAAGTTTCAGTTTGCCGTTCTCCTTCCAGTGTCTATCTGAATAATCGAATTTAGGAGTCTTATCCATGTTCTTATTTTTCTACAAGATCGAAATATGTATCAGGTCTTTCAGGATTGAAAACTTCGTTGCAATACATTACTGTCACGAGGTCCTCAGTGTCGGAAAGATTGATGATGTTGTGGGTATAGCCCGGAAGCATGATGACAGACTGGATCTTGTCGCCGCTGACTTCATAGTTCAGGACCTCATCACTTCCCTCTTTGCGCATCTGGATAAGGCCATGACCGGAAACCACTATAAACTGTTCCCACTTGGAATTATGCCAATGCTGGCCCTTGGTGATACCCGGTTTGGAAATGTTGATGCTTACCTGACCGCAATTCAGCGTGTGTACGAGTTCGGTAAACGACCCGCGCGGATCCACGTTCATCTTCAAATCGAAAATCGCCTTTTCCTTCGGGAGGTAGCTGAGGAATGTGGACATCAGGCGATAACGCAGATCGTCTTGCGGCATTTCGAGAGCCATCGAAGGTCCTTCCGAAGAATCCGGCACGGCACGCACTGCACGTGCACATTCATATATGGTATCAACGATTTCTCCAAGCGTAGTCTTGTGAGTGACAGGACAATAGCAATAACGTCCTTCAGCGGATGGCAGTACGTCAAGTCCCTCGAATTCGCAATGATGTTCCTGACCTTTGAGCGCACCTATCATTTCCTCTACGAGATCGTCTATATAGAGGACCTCCATCTGCACGCTCCTGTCATTGACCTGAATAGGCAGACCATTTGCGATATTGTTGCAGAATGTGGCGATAGCCGAATTGTAGTTCGGGCGGCACCATTTTCCGTAAAGGTTCGGGAAACGATAGACAAGGACTTTTGCACCTGTTTCTTTCCCGTATTCCAGGAAAAGATCTTCGCCGGCTTTCTTGCTGCGACCATACTCGCTGTTGCCGAAACGACCTGTTAATGAAGCTTGTTGTGAACTGGAAAGCATCACAGGACAAGTGTTGTGGTGCTTTTTCAATGTGTCGAGCAATGTGGATGCGAAACCGAAATTGCCCTTCATGAACTCGTCATTATCCTTAGGACGATTCACTCCAGCAAGATTAAAGACGAAGTCACACTCCTTACACCAAGAGTCGAGCTGCTCCGGAGTCGAATCGATGTCGTATTCGAAGACTTTATCGACCTGAAGGTCTCCGTAGCAACGCGCCTTGCCTTCTCTAATATTGTTCAGTTGGCAGCAAAGGTTCTTGCCCACGAATCCTTTGGCGCCTGTAACCAGAATCTTCATTATTTCGCGAGATTTTCAACTCCGTTCAATTCGTTCTGGATATATTCCAGAGCACCGATTTTGGCAATTGTTTCTTCCAAGTTCAGACGGTATGTGTTGTCAGAATTGAACTCCTCTATGGTGGCGCGCTTTACATCACCCTTGGTGAAGTACTGGTCGTAGTTCAGGTCGCGGTTGTCTGCCGGAACACGGTAGAAGTTGCCCATATCCTCGGCTTTGGCGCATTCTTCCTTGGTAAGGAGTGTCTCGTACATCTTCTCACCGTGACGGATACCGATGACCTTGATGTCCTCTTTCTTGCCGCCGAAAAGGTCGCAGACAGCTTCTGCCTGTGTCTGGATGGTGCATGCAGGCGCTTTCTGAACGAGAATATCTCCATTACGGCCATGTTCGAATGCGAAAAGTACCAGGTCCACAGCCTCTTCGAGAGACATGATGAAACGTGTCATCTTAGGCTCCGTAAGAGTGATAGGGTTGCCGCTGCGGATCTGCTCAATCCATAGAGGAATCACGGAACCGCGGGAGCACATCACATTGCCATAACGTGTGCAGCAGATCTTGGTGTTGCGGGAGTTACGGCTCTTGGCCACAGCTATTTTCTCTTCGATGGCTTTGGTTATACCCATAGCATTGATCGGATATGCTGCCTTGTCGGTAGAGAGACAGATGACCGCTCCGACATTGTTTTCGATAGCTGCTGTGAGAACATTATCGGTGCCTATCACATTCGTTCTCACCGCTTCCATAGGGAAAAATTCGCAGCTAGGAACCTGTTTGAGGGCAGCCGCATGGAAGATGTAATCTGTGCCAGGCATCGCCGAACGCACACTTTCTAGACTTCTGACGTCGCCGATATAGAATTTTATCTTGTGTGCAACATCAGGGAATTTCGCCTGATATTCGTGGCGCATGTCATCCTGTTTCTTCTCGTCGCGTGAGAAAATCCTGATTTCAGCAATGTCTGTTCTGAGAAAACGCTTCAATACTGCGTTTCCGAAGCTACCGGTACCACCGGTAATCATCAATGTTTTTCCTGCAAAAATGCTCATGATATTGATATTGTTAATTTGTTATTTTTCTATTCTATTTCTTCTCCCCATAATACCGTCCATACCACTCCGCGAACCTCCTAAGTCCCTCTCTAAGCGGTGTACTCGGTTTGAACCCGAAGTCCTGCTCGAGCGGTGTGGTGTCGGCATATGTGACAGGGACATCG
>Ga0129312_1000887_pt1 | contig 20583 bp, 22 predicted proteins | sample O827metagenome_FD_94434 | JGI IMG/M metagenome (GOLD analysis project Ga0129312, IMG submission 94434) | Orangutan group fecal microbial communities from Wisconsin, USA - O827 metagenome | ecosystem: Host-associated > Mammals > Digestive system > Large intestine > Fecal | place: USA: Wisconsin... | reverse complement strand
TGGATTGCAGCAAGAGGGCATATTTTCAAAAGATATTTAACGAAATGCTAGATAGTGCAGAGATGCTTGTTTCATAGGAGGTTTAGCTATGAGAAGAAAGCAAAAGACGATTGAATGTATAGAGTATTTGTCAGTAAGTGCACCATTGGATAAAGTGGATTGCTTAGAGGATAAGCAGAGTAAATATATTCATGAGTATGTAAAAAATAAAGAATACATGATTGTTGGCACTGAACGCCGACATGGATTTTCACAGAATGATGTGGACAGACAGTGGCATCAGATTGTGGACAAGATTAGAAAAAAGCAGGTAGATGGTGTAATAGTCGCAAACATGAGTGTTATTACAGACAATCTTATTGACGCATTTATAAAAGTAGCGCAAGTTCAGGCTGCTGGAGGAATTATTGTTACAGTAGATGATGGCAGACTGCCCAGGTTTTCATGTCACATTTTTAGACACACATTTGCTTCGAGGTTTTGTGAGAACGAAACCAATGTAAAAGTTATTCAAGAAGTAATGGGACATGCTGATGTCAGCACAACCATGAACATTTATGCGGAGGCAAATCCAGAGGTTACTAGAGAGGCTTTGGAGAAACTTGCCAAGAACATGGATGTATTTTAGAAACAACGATATAATATAGAAAAGAGTCCTCTGATTTGAGGACTAGGCAATTGACCAAAAAAATTTAATATGACTAATATATGACCAAAAAAGACTGCAAATTTGGTTATTTTAGTACAGCTTGCTAAAGAAAATATTGTAATGATTTAAAGAAATGTAAATCATCTTACAGCTCTTTACAGCAGGAGCGAAAAAGCTCCCGACAATGAAGTCGCTCGATTCCGACAAGAAGGCAGCCAAGTCCGGTTCAGATGCAGACGCATCCGACAACAACGGATTCTTTACACCAAATGAGAAGATCGACTTCTCAAAGGTAAAGGTAGAGCCTTTATTTGAGGAGCAGGTAGACTTTGATACTTTCTCCAAATCAGACTTCAGAGCCGTCAAGATCAAGGCATGCGCAGCAGTTCCCAAGAGCAAGAAGCTCCTGCAGTTCACACTGGATGACGGAACCGGCACAGACCGCACGATCCTGAGCGGAATTCACGAGTATTATGAGCCGGAAAAACTGGTTGGAAAGACCGCGATCGCGATCGTCAACCTGCCGCCCAGAAAGATGATGGGCATCGATTCCTGCGGAATGCTGATCTCAGCAGTTCACGAGGAAGACGGACAGGAAGGACTGCATCTGCTGATGGTAGACAACCATATCCCTGCCGGTGCAAAGCTGTATTAAAAACAATAAATGAAGCCCCATTGGATAGAGAAATCTGTCTGGTGGGGTTTTCTTGTCATAGGAGCGGGTAGGTTAGAGGAGGCATGCATGGGAAATATATCCACGGATTTTCATTGGAAGAACGGACTGTACCGGAATATTGGTGGTGTGAAGAGGTAGATAAGGATCCGTGGATGTGGAGATATATTCCAACGAGTTAAAGACATGATGCAGATGTATCTGTGCAACTGCGATTTTAGAAAACTGTTGCGCTAGAAGATGATAAATTTAGTCATTCGTACTTTAGTCAACTATGCTTGACTAAAGTACAAAACAGCAGTATAGTTAAGAAAGTGAAATGGAGGTATGGATATGTTTATTGGAAGAGATAGAGAGTTAGATGAATTGGAAAGATTATATAAATCAGATAAGTTCGAGTTTGTTGTTATATATGGACGCCGTCGTGTAGGAAAAACTGCTCTTATCAATCGTTTTATTGATAACAAAGAATCTATTTATTTCATGGGCGTAGAAAGTAATGAAAAGCAGAATCTTGAAAATATAAGCAGGAGCATTATGGAATATAGCAATGGCATTCAGGCTGATACTTTCTTTGCGTCATACCAAGCTGCACTTGAATATGTATTCCAACTAGCAGAAAAAGAACGTGTAATTCTAACCATAGATGAATATCCATATATCGCCAGAAGTTCAAAGAGTCTGGCATCTACTTTACAATTACTCATTGATAAATATAAGGATACATCCAAATTGATGTTTATTCTATGTGGATCTTCCATGTCGTATATGGAAGATCAGGTACTTGCATATAAGGCTCCGCTTTACGGAAGACGAACAGCGCAAATGAAGATCTTGCCATTTGATTTTGCAGAAAGCAGTCGATATTTAAAAAAGATGTCAGATGAAGATCAGGCATTAATATATGGAATTGTAGGAGGCACTCCTCAGTATCTTTTGCAGATGAAGGATAATCTAAGCGTTGAAGATAATATTAAGAATACATTTTTGAATCCAATGTCATTTTTGTATGAGGAGCCAATTAACCTATTGAAACAGGAAGTAAGGGAACCTGCGATATATACGGCTATTATTACTGCAATTGCAACTGGGCATTCTCGGATGTCTGAAATATCAACCAAGGTTGGCGAGGATACGAATGTATGCTCGAGATATTTAAAGAATTTGATTAATCTTGGAATTATTAGAAAAGAGACACCATATGGGGAAAAAGAATCAAAGAAATCTATATATTTCATAGAAGATAATATGTTTAGTTTCTGGTATCGTTTCGTTTTAGATAATAATTCACTTATTGTAAGAGGAGCAGCGGACTTAGTATATAAGAAAATAGAAGCGCAGTTAAGCGATTATATGGGAAGTGTATTTGAAGATATTTGTACTCAGTATTTATGGAAACAGCTCCTTGTGGGAAAATCGCCAATAGAGTTTGCATCTCTTGGACGTTGGTGGGGAAATGATCCTATAAATAAATGTCAGGCAGAGATAGATATCATGGGAGAGCAGGACAAAAAAACAGCTTTATTTGCGGAATGTAAATGGAGAAATGAGAACACTGATCTTGATGTGCTCGAAAAATTAGTTCATCGAAGTATGTTATTCCGTTATTCGAAAATGCATTATTATCTATTTTCTAAAACCGGATTCACAACGGGATGTGCAAAAAAGGCTGAGGAGATGGGAAATGTTACGCTTTTAACTTACGAGGATATTAAAGGCGCAATATGAAAACGGTTAGAGTGGTAGCTGCGGTTATAAAAGCAGTCAATGAAAATGGTGAGCCGATTATATTTGCTACTCAAAGAGGTTATGGTGACTTCAAAGGTGGCTGGGAATTTCCGGGTGGAAAAATAGAAGCAGGCGAAACCCCGCAACAAGCCTTGAAACGTGAGATAATGGAAGAACTGGATACAGAGATCACGGTTGGGGAGCTGATCGATACGGTGGAATATGATTATCCAACATTTCATCTATCCATGGATTGCTTCTGGTGCGAGATCGTAAAGGGAGATCTGGTTCTCAAAGAACATGAGGCAGCGCGGTGGCTATCAAAAGACCGGTTGACTGATGTGGAATGGCTGCCTGCGGATGTTACGCTGGTTGGGAAGATCTCTGATGTGATGTACGATTGCATATAATCTCATATAATGAGAATTTATTGTAATAACAAAATTCGTTGAAAATGTAAGTGCCTATTTGTCATAAATGAACATCAAACAAAGCTATGTAAGCAAAAAAGCGGTATCGATACAAAAAAATTTTCTCGAGCCGCAGTTTGCTGGGTAAGCTGCGACCCAGGTGAATGGACTGGAATTTAATTTTTCAATTCACCCCTAAAAAGATTCAACTTGTAAAAGAGTTGCAGAAGAAATCAAAAAATATCCGGTTCATAGTTTCGAATCCATGCATTGAGGTGTGGTTTATTCTTCATTTCATCTATACGACACATCAGTTTAAGGATAGTAAAGAACCAAAGAAGGAATTGGCAAAATACATTCCTGGATATGAAGAAAGCATGGATATTTCAGCAATTCTTCGACCTATGCTAAATGATGCGGAGAAGCATCTTGAGCAGCTAAGAGGCTATTATGAAACTCTTGGAGTTGCCTGGGGTGATGCAAAATGCAATCCTATGACTGATATAGTTGAAGTGCTAGAGGAGCTGGAAGTCCTTTAATAAATAGAAAAGTATAGCAAATATAGGCCGGGCTTAGGTTCGGTCTATAATAATAGCTGGGATTTCGAGACTGTTTCAAGTTTTGTGTGGAAAATGGATTGAGAATTATCTATTCTATGCTAATATTGAAAGAGACGGGGAATTTTAGTACAATACTAGGTGATATTATGGAAAATGGCACAAAACTCAGAATCTTATATTTATACCAGCACTTGGTTTAGCATACCGATGCTGAGCACACATTATCAACCGCCGAGCTGATGAAGATCTTCAAAGAAGATTATTCGTAAATGCTCCATCAAGAGTACCTACCCTGTGTGACTATAGTTTGAGATAATAGCATCAAATACTATGAGTATAAAAAGTTAAGTACTCAACTTTTTATACTTGGTTACAAAGAGGCTATATATCATGAAATCTCAAACAAGTTTAATTGCATCTCAGTGCCGACTTTAGCAGTGGGCCAAGCAGATCCGCGACTGTCAGAACCGTCCAGTAGATATGCAGGTTGCGGAATGGTGTGAAATGAATGGCATTACAACAGCCAACTATTACTATCGCCTGCGTCGTGTCAGGGAGGCCTGTATCACGGAATATAAGAACACGCAGCCAGTATTTATTGAACTGCCTGTTGCACAGGAGCCTGATCCTGTATCCACCAGTGCGCAGCCTTGTGCAATCCTCAAGTGCAAAAACGGTATAACGCTTGAAATCCTTTCCGGCCCCCGGAGTTTTTGAAAATACTGATCGGAGGTAAGCCATCAATTGCAAGTACCACCACAAAGCAAAACCCTGCATTTCTGTAGGGCCGGAGCTGATATAGATATATAATTAGTTGTACGTTAGAAATTTAAGATTTCTTAAAATGACTGAGACATGCCTGTTGGACAGATGGGTTCCAGGGCAGAAGACTTTTTAAATTTTATAAAAGATATGTAGGAAGAATGGAATCATGAAGCAAAAAACTCTTTTTGAAATACCTATATATGCTATGAGCGAAAAAGAATTTAATAAGCGTTGGGATAGGCAAAAAACAAAAATGTATGATATGTTTATCAATGGTGGTTATACCGAAAAAAGCGCACAATTAGGTATATCTTCATGCTGCTTTCCACGTTGTATATGGAAATATAATCAGATTGTGGGATATATTGTAATTTCTGTTTCACGTAGTGATGTTTGGTTCGATATATACCGCTCTTTAGATGATATTTATTATGCCGATAGTAAGTGCAAACATTTTATTCAAAATATCCAAGCAAACGGAACTCATTTCTATGCCGCTGACAGGGACACTAAATATATTAAGAATAATATTTTAAAGTGGTTGAAATGTTTTGAAAAAGATCATTTAAAAAAATCATTTTTTGTTGATTACGCTACTTTCAATAATATTTTTGAATATGTGGATATTAAGCAGATAATGAAATCTTTGTAACTATCAATTTCCTTCTTGGTAACAATGGGAAAAATTAAATAATATTTATCCGATACAAATTGTGAGGAACAGACAGATGAAAGTAAGTTACATGAAATCGAGGGAAAGCATTAGATGTAATATGCCAAACAAAACAATCGATTATTATAATCAGAACGCAGATACCTTTGTTCAAGGGACTGTTTCTGTTGATTTCAGGGAAACACAAGATAAATTCATACAGTTATTGCAAGGGAAGAATATACTTGACTTTGGATGCGGTTCCGGGAGAGATACCAAGTATTTTCTAGAAGCCGGTTTGAATGTTGTTGCGACGGATGGATCGGAAGAGTTGTGCAGGTTAGCCAGCGAATATACCGGAATAACAGTAAAACAGATGCTGTTTCAGGATCTGGATGAAGTGAACCGGTATAACGGAATCTGGGCATGTTCATCTATTTTGCATTTGCCGAAGATCGAATTGAAACCGGTTTTTGTGAAGATGGCAGATGCGTTGACTGACAATGGGATTATATATACATCGTTCAAGTATGGGGATTTTGAAGGAATTAGAAACGGTAGATTTTTCAGCGATTTTACGATTGATACATTTACTGATTTCTGCAGAGAAATACAGGGTATTGCGATCGAAGAATATTGGATGAGCGGTGATGTAAGAGCGGAAAGGGAGAATGAACAGTGGCTGAATCTGATACTGCGCAAGACGAATTTATAGTTCACCACTCAGATTTTTCATTGAAAGAGCAGGTGAAATATCCGAATGGGGGAATTTCGAGGTTTTATTGTAATGGCAGAGATATAGTCATTATAGATGAGAATATATGTGTCTGCGCTCCGGGAGAGCCTGTTTTTTCCTATACGCTCATCACGGACATGCAGAATAAATATATGCACGAGTATCAAAGGGTCTTTCGATTCCTAGGATATATACAAGATGAGGTCGACAAATATCTTGACAAAACTGAATTGACCTTGCTGGCGGATTATATGATGACAGTTGGTGATAGAAGCGAGCAGGCAGATGTTTCGCCCTTGGAACTTCATTTTGAACGGAATTTTTCCAACGTGTATGGAAGAGATTCGATGAAATATCTGACGAGGGAATATGGAATTTGCGATGAGAAGGGAAAAAACTATTTTCTCGACTATTTTATCAGAACGAGAGATCGAAAGTATGCAGTGGAAGAAAATGGCGTGACCTATCATCACCCACAGATCATTGGAGAAGAAAAATACAAAAACCAGTTAAGAAAACAAAATACATGTGCTTTGTGGGGAATCAAGCTGTTCAGATTTTCAACAGAGGACTGTGAGTTTGATAACCGGATAGAAGATGATATAAAACACTATTTTGGGAAAGATGCGTCCGAGTTTATTGATGATGGAATAAAAATTGATAGAAAAGTTGAATTGTACGAGCATCAGGAGATCAGTCTGCAGCAAATACAGAAACGCAGGGCGGCGGGGATCAAGGCATTTTTGCTCGTGCTGCCTACTGCGGCCGGAAAGTCCAGAATCGTTGAGGAGGATCTGCGGGAGTTTTCTAAGGATAAACAGGACTTCAGAGGGCTGATTTTAGTCCCCGGAGTGAATATTTTTCTGGACTGGGAGGACAGAATCAACACTTCTCTGCCGGAAATAAAAGATCATCTAGAGATAAGAACGTATGCATATATGGCCAGACATTACATGGAAGTGAGCCCGGATTATTACAATTATATTGTCGTTGATGAAGCACATCATGCGGTAGCTCCGGTGTTGAAGCGGGTGATTCAGTATTATGACGCGGATTTTACGATTGGGCTTACGGCTACGGATCAAAGACCGGATAAAAAGAAATTGGAAACGGTCTTTGGTACATATTCCACCTCGCTGTCGTTAAAAGATGCGATGGAGAAGGGTATTGTGGCCAAGGCTAATGTCTACAGAATAGAAACCAATATTGATCTTTCGCAGGTGAGATTTAATGGCAAAGATTATGTGAATGCCGATCTGGAAAAACGGATCCGTGTTACTTCGAGAAATGAGTTAATCGTAAATGTCATCAGGGAATATTTTACATCGGGAGAAACTGCTTTGAGGCAGGGAATTATATTTTGTGTAAATGTATCCCATGCGAATGAAATGGCAAAACAGCTCAATCAAGCTGGTATTACGGCAGCCGCTTATACCGGACAGACGAGAAATCCCGAAGCAGTCATGGCACAGTTCAAGCAAAAGGACATCCGGTTTTTATGCGCCTGCAATATGATTTCAGAGGGTTGGGATTATCCGGAACTTGGAATACTCGTTATGGCCAGACCTACGCTGTCAAAGGTTTTGTATCTTCAGCAGATTGGAAGAGGATTGCGCAAAACAGATGTCAAGAAGAATGTCATCGTGATCGATGTGGTTGACGAATACGGAGCAATGATCAAGGCGTGCAATATGCATTCGATTTTTGCCAATCCATATTATGTGCCGTTTGGTGATATAACAAAGATGGATTATATACCGGGCGATATCGTAGTGATTGATGGCATTGAGGAACGCATCGAGCGTATTACGGAAGTTGATATCCATTCATTTGAAGATAAATACGGGAGTTATCTGAGTCAGGAACAGGTCGCCAGGGAATATTTTGTCAGCACCGGGACTGTAACCGGATGGATTAAGAAGGAGAAGATACGGCCTAGTGTGCAGTACAGATTTGGCAGTAAGACATTATATTTATTCAGCCCGGATGATGTTGAAAAATATCGGAGAGAATTGAATATCAAGGAGCACAATGATCAGACCATCAAGACTGATTTCTTTGATTTTCTGGACGAGAGAGACTATTCTCTCTCATACAAAATGCCATTTATGTTAGCATTTGTGAAACATGTGAATTCGATCGGAGACGCAAGGATCGAAGATGTGCTGAATGATTATATAAGTTTTTATCAGGATCGATTGAATAGAGGTCTTCCGGTAGATAGAAGCACCTGCCCGTATGATGAGAAGATGCTGACGGACAGAAAAGCGATCTGCAGGAATATGCTGGCCAATCCGTTTGAAAAATTTGAACGAAAACGTTTTTTATATTACTCAAAGGATTTAAGCATCATTTCCATGAATCATGCATTGTTCAGTCAGATGGAAACCGGAGATTGGGAACGGATAACATCCCAGTTGCAGGAAGATCTGGAAAATTATTATGCAGGAATGGGTGGTATTTGATATTATTAATAAAACAACAGGAGGATCAGTCAATGGAACGGGTAGAAAAATTTTTAAAGGAAGCAGAAACTTATTATTTAGCAACAGTTGAGGGAGATCAGCCCAGAGTCAGACCATTCGGAACAGCTCACATCTTTGAGGGAAAGCTGTATATCCAGACAGGCAAGGTGAAGGATGTATCCAGGCAGATTCATGCGAATCCAAAGGTTGAAATCTGTGCGTTCAAGAATGGCGAGTGGCTTCGTGTGGCAGGTGAACTGGTAGAAGATGACCGCAGGGAAGCGAGACAGTCTATGCTGGATGCGTACCCTTCCTTACAGAAGATGTATGCTGCAGATGATGGCAATACAGAGGTGTTTTATTTTAAGAATGCAACAGCTACCTTTTCATCATTTACACATGCGCCGGAAGTCGTGAAATTTTAGTGGAAAAAGAAGAAGAGTATGCCTTGTGGATTTAATGATTGAAAAAATAGTACTTCAATGCGTATAATAAGTAATGACCAATCTTCCGAGTGAAATTTTAAAAAGAGGAGGGGCAGACGACAATGAGTGAAAAATCGCAGATTCTATTTATGCAGACAAGACTTATTAGACTTGCTGCTGAGAAATGGAACACAACTGTTGTTAAGTCAAATGAAGTTTTCGCAAAGTACAATGTTTTCAAATTTATAGAGGACTGTTTCGGAGAATTTCATACAGAAGGTGATGAGGCTGTATTTGCTGATATTGAACAGTTGCTTCGTAGCAAGGAGGTTGATATTTATGCCGAGATTGCTTGATGGAATGACACTGTATCATGGTAGCTACTGTGAGATATCCTCGCCTGATCTGGAAAAATGTGCACCATACAAAGATTTTGGAAAAGGATTTTACTTAACATCATCTTATGAGCAGGCAAAGAGCTTTATTAATACAGCGCTTAAGAAAGCAAAGTCACAGAAAATAATTGATGTAAACCAGAATTATGGTGTGATTAGTACCTTCAAATATCACGCAACTAATACACTGCAGATAAAAACATATGATGATGCAGATGCTGAATGGCTTCATTGTATTGTCGCTCACAGAAAAGATAAATCTTTTCCCGATGTAGTAGAAGAATTGAAGAAATATGATGTTATTGTTGGCAAGATAGCAGATGATGCAACAAACTTCACATTAATAGCATATATAGCAGGTACCTATGGAGAGGTTGGTAGCAATGAGGCTGATGAATTATGTATTAGCAGATTACTTCCGGACCGACTGGAGGGTCAGTATTGTTTTAGAACAGCTGAGTCTTTGGCCTGCTTGGAATATGTGGGAAGTGAGGAAATATGCAGAAGCTAGAGAATGTAACAGAGGATCAGATTAAATTTGCGATTGATTTGTTAGTATCGTTGATTGTAGAAGAACTGGCGGATAAGCTGGGGGAGGATCCTGCAAAGGTACTGACTGATTTTGTTGCATCCGAAACCGGACAACTATTGTATGACGAGACATCAAAGCTATGGTGGAATGGTCCTTCCTATATTGCAGATATGTATCTGGAAGAGAAAAGTAGTAACAAATAATTATAGATTAAACAAAGGGGCATAGAGATATGAGAGAATACGTGATGGGAAATGGTGCGATCGCGCTCGGCGCGCTGGCTGCCGGGGTGAATCTGGTATCCGGTTATCCGGGAACACCATCTTCCGAGATTATAGAGACGATCGCAAAGTATCCGCATGAAGGGGTGCATTTGGAGTGGTCCGTCAATGAAAAGGCTGCCATGGAAGTGGCGAGCAGTGCCGCATACAGCGGTGCCAGAACATTGGTGACGATGAAGCAGGTAGGTCTGAACGTGGCGTCGGATCCGTTGATGTCACTGGCATATGTAGGTGTGAAGGGTGGCATGGTCATTGTATCGGCAGATGATCCGGGACCGATCTCATCCCAGACCGAACAGGATACGAGACGATTCGCAGATTTTTGCCGCATCCCGGTCTTTGATCCGGCATCACCGGAAGAAGCATACGAGATGATCCAGGACGCTTTTACATATTCAGAGAAATACAAGACTCCGGTGCTGTTCCGGCCGACCACGCGCGTCTGTCACGCATATGCGTCGATCGAGATCCCGGAGCAGATGCAGGCCAAGCAGTTTGACGGTTTTGTCAAGGATTCTAAAAAATGGGTCATTTTCCCGCGGCTTTCATTTGCGAATCATGCGATGATAGAGAAGAGAAATGTCGGGATCGGAGAAGATTTTTCGACCTATCGTTATAATACGCAGGAAGGTGATCTGACCGCTGCCAAGGCTGTCGTGGCTTCAGGTGTCAGCTATGCCTATGCGAAGGAGTATCAGAAGAAAAATCCGTCTCTGCGGCTGATCCGGATCGGAACGACCTATCCGTTCCCGGAGAGCTTTATGCTGCAGGCGCTGGAAGGAGTCGATGAAGTCCTCTGTCTGGAGGAACTCAGCCCCTATATCGAGGAGCAGATCCTCAAACTGGCCGGAAAACACCATCTGGCCGTAAAGGTATCCGGCAAGCTGGATGAGACCGTGGCTGCGAGTGGCGAGAACAGTGCCAACTCGGTAGAAGCCGTGATCTGCCGGTTCTTAGGTATCAATCAGGAAGCAGAGGGCATGGATCTGTCCGATCAGCCGGCACTGCCGGTACGGCCGCCTGTCTTGTGTGCAGGCTGCCCGCACAGAGCGTCTTTTTATGCGGTAAAACAGGCGATGAAGGGTCAGAAGAGTTATTTTTGCGGTGATATCGGATGTTACACATTGGGTAATGCGATGCCGCTCGATATGGTAGATACCTGTCTGTGTATGGGCGCGGGCATCACGATGGCGCAGGGCTTCCACTGGGTAGATCCGGATGCGGCATGTTTTGCGTTTGTAGGTGATTCTACGTTTTTCGCTTCCGGTATGACCGGCATCGTCAATGCTGTTTACAATGAGGCAAATATGATTCTTTGTGTGCTGGACAATTCCACGACTGCGATGACCGGTCATCAGCCGCATCCCGGCACCGGACGCAATATGATGGGTAATATCGTAGAGAAAGTCGATATCCGCAAAGTATTGGAAGGTATCGGCGTGAAGAAGATCGTGACGGTTGATCCGCTAGATCTAAAGGCTTCGATTCAGGCAGTACAGGATTGCGCTGCAGCGGATGGCGTGAAAGCGATCATATTCAAGTCGCCCTGTGTAGCGATCACCAAGCCGACGAAAAAGCTTCGCGTGAATGCGAATTGTATCAATTGTAAGAAATGTATCCGTGAGATCGGCTGCCCGGCATTGATAGCGGTGAACGGGCAGACGACAATCGATGAGAATCTGTGTACCGGATGCGGGCTGTGCAGTCAGATCTGCCCGGTAGATGCGATTGGAGGTGAGGACTATGAATAAGGATATCATGATCTGCGGTGTTGGTGGACAAGGCACGGTATTGGCATCGAAAGTACTGGCGGCAGCTGCCATGAAGTGTGGAGAGACCGTACATTCCGCTGAGACGATTGGTATGGCGCAGCGCGGCGGTTCCGTGATCAGTCATGTGCGGATCGGAGAAGCATATGCACCGCTGATCCCGTTTGGATCGGCTGATATGATCCTGGCTTTTGAGCCGGCAGAAGCAGTCCGCAATCTCATTTATTTGAAAAAAGATGGTATCGTGATCGTGAACAGTGTTCCTACCAAGCCGACGACAGAGACTTTGCAGGACACCGGTTACGATGGCACACAGATGATCGAATATCTGCAGAAAAAATGCAGATGTCTCGTCATCGATGCGGAGGAGATGTGCAGACCGTTCGGGTCATCCCGGTATTTTAATATTATCATTCTGGGAGTGGCGGCCGCCACGAATACGCTGGGCATCGAAAAAGATGTGTTATTAGAGGAGATCAAACGGCGCGTGCCTGAGAAGTACGTGGATATCAATGTAGAGGCATTTTTGGCAGGTTATCGGAAAGGGAGCGAATTATGAGATTAAATGCAACACAGCTGGCACAGGTCGACGCACAGATCAAGCGGCTGGTCAATACAGACAATTATTATGGTAAAAAATACAAGGCAGCGGGCATTGACGGCATCAGCAGTCAGGAGGATTTTGAGAAACTGCCGTTTTCGAGCAAAGCAGATCTAAGAGATGCATATCCGCTGGGCATTCAGGCGGTACCGGATGAGGAAGTTGTCCGTATCCATTCTTCATCGGGAACGACAGGAAAACCGGTCATTATCCCCTATACTGCCAAGGATGTGGACGATTGGGCGATCATGTTCGCGCGCTGCTATGAGACAGCCGGAATTACGAAAAAGGATCGTATCCAGATCACACCGGGCTATGGCCTGTGGACAGCCGGCATCGGATTTCAGGCAGGCTGTGAGAAGCTGGGTGCCATGGCGATCCCGATGGGACCGGGAAATACAGATAAACAGATCCAGATGATGGTCGACCTGAAATCGACCGTTCTGACGGCTACATCGTCTTATGCACTGCTGTTGGCGGAGGAGATCAATAAGAGAGGCATGCGTGATCAGATCTGCCTAAAAAAAGGTGTGTTCGGATCTGAGCGCTGGAGTGAGAAGATGCGTGACTATATCCGGAAAGAACTGGGTATCGAGCTCTATGACATCTATGGTCTGACGGAGATCTACGGACCGGGCATCGGCATCAGCTGCTCGGAGCAGAACGGTATGCATTATTGGGATGATTATGTATATATCGAGATCATTGATCCGAAGACAGGTGAAAATGTGCCGGATGGAGAAGAGGGTGAGATCGTTATCACCACACTGGTCAAAGAGGGTGCTCCGCTGATCCGTTTCCGTACACATGATATCTCCCGTATTATTCCGGGCAAATGTGCATGTGGCAGCCCTTATCCGCGTCTGGATATGATCAAGGGTCGTAGTGATGATATGTTCAAGGTGCATGGCGTGAATATGTTCCCGAGTCAGGTCGAAGAGATCCTCGCGATGGTGGACGGCGTCTCCAGCGAATATAATATCAACATTGCACATGATGATGAGAAGAACCGGGATGTCATTCTGATCACGATCGAGGCAGAAGGACGTGTTGATTTTGAAAAGACAGGGGAATATGTGCGTGAGCTGTTCCGGTCACGCGTGAGTGTTACACCCAAGGTCACGGTCGTTCCGACCGGAACACTGCCCCGCACGGAGAAGAAGGCAAAACGAGTGATCGATCACAGAGAACAATGAGATTTTTACATACATCAGACTGGCATCTGGGAATGACTTTTCGCGGCGGTGTTTCATACCGCCGCGATCAACTATATATGATTGAGCAGATCTGTCAGATCGCAGCCGACGAGCGGGTCGATGGTATTCTGCTCGCGGGCGATGTGTTTGACAAAAGTATCGCATCACAGGAAGCGCTGCAGCTCTATGATGAGGCTATGACACGCATATGCGTGACACTCGGCATACCGGTCTGCCTTGTCGCCGGCAATCACGATGGCGCAGAGCGGATCTCGCAGTGCAGTGAACTGCTGAAACAGAGCGGATTGTACATTGCGGGTGCATTGGAAGCGGCTCCGCAGGTCGTACATATAGGAGATGTCGATATCTATCTGTTGCCGTGGATCTCTACTGATAAGGTGAGATCTGTCTATCCGGATGAGGCGGAGCAGGTGCGCTCGATGGAGGATGCATACCGGATCGTACTGGATCATTATCGGGACAGTTTTGTGCCCGGACACAGGAATATTCTGGTGGCACATGCATTTATCGTGGATGCTGAGACGTCTGTCAGCGACCGGGCTGCGGAGATCGGACGCGCCACGATGGTAGGCTCTTATGTGTTTGATGGCTTTGATTATGTGGCGCTCGGGCATCTGCATGGCCCACAGCAGGTGAATGCGCAGATCCGTTATAGCGGTACACCGATGGCGTATTCGTTTGGCAAGGAGGAGACGCAGGAAAAAAGCGTCACGATCATCGATCTCACAGCGGCAGGAACTATGGAGCAGAAGATCATTCCGGTTCCGCAGCTTCACCGGCGTGTGACGCTGAGTGGCACATATGATACGCTGATGCAGGCGGATTATGATGAATCGATCCGCGACGGATATGTGCGTCTGGATGTGACGGACAGCTATGTCGGCATGGAGGCACTGGCGGCATTCCGGGAAAAATACCCGAATCTGCTCGAAGTCGTGAGCAGAGACTTTGAGCGCGAGGATGCCAGAATTAGTATGACGATTGAAGAATTTGAGCATGCATCGGATGACCCGGAGGCAATATTCGACAGATATTGCGAGGACATTCTGGAGGAAGCGCCCAGTGAGCATCTGCGGGGATTGTTTGAGCGTGCCCTGAAGCATTATGGGAAGGAGGCCGTGGAGCGATGAGACCTGTCAGAGTGGAATTTCAGGCATTCGGTCCATATGCAGGACATGAAGAGGTAGACTTTGAAGTACTTGCATCGCAGGGGCTTTTTCTCATCTGTGGCAAGACCGGCACCGGTAAGACGATGATCCTGGATGCGATGACGTTTGCACTCTATGGCAAGAGCAGCGGTCACGGACGGGATGATTTTGAGGCGATGCGCTGTACGAATGCGCCTTTTGACCGGACGACCTATGTGAGATTTGAGTTTGAAAACAATGGCATATACTATCTATTTGAGCGGAGACTGGAGCGTAAGAGAAAGAACCTCTCCGCTTCTTATAATGTCATGGAACAGGATGAGGATGGGATCTGGCGGCCTTTGCTGGAAAATGCCAGAGAGAAAGCATTGAATGAGAAGGCTGTAGAGATCATTGGGCTGGAATATGAGCAGTTCCGACAGGTCATCGTGCTGCCGCAGGGGCAGTTTGAGAAGCTGCTCACCTCCAACTCGGATGAAAAAGAGAAGATCCTCACGAGTATCTTCGGGGAAGAGCGATGGCAGGCGATCGCGGAGCAGTTCTATAGTGAGGTCGTCGAACGCAAAGACCGGCTCAAAGGAATCAAAGAAAAGATACAGAACAGCCTGAAGGAAGAACAGTGCGAATCATTGTCAGAACTTCGGCAGATCATCGCACAAAAGGAGACTGAGCTGTCATCGCTGGATCATGCCTATGAGGAGGCTGATTATGAGCAGCAGATCCGGCAGTTGCAGGATGCATTGGCGATCGCAAAGCGCTTCGGGGATCTGCATAAGGCAAAGGAGCGTATCCGGCGTCTTGAGGAGCAGCAGGAGACGCGTGGGCGCTGGGACAGACAGGCGAAAGATGCTGACAGAGCCGGAAAGGTACGTGTGTTATTGGACGCTGCGGATGTCGCACAGCAGGCATTGGAGGCCAGATGCAGGGCCCAGAGACAGGCGGTAGATCGGGCAGATCAGGCAGGAGAAGCTGCGCAGCAGGCAGCAGAAGCGTTAGAACAGCATCTCGGACAGAGCAAAGAGATCGAAGCACGGAGGATGCAGCGGCTGCAGTACGAAGGAAAACGCGCGGATTATCAGGGTATGGAGGCTGCGAACGAGGCTGTCCGTGCCGCAGAGGATGCGAAGAGAGCTGCCAGAGCCGCGGAAGAGACGGCCGGGCAGCATCTGGATGCCTATGCGTCTCGCATTGCGGAATCGAAAAATGCTTATAATGAATTAAATGAGAGTCACAGACAGCTGCTGGAGAGTTATCTGGCTGGAATCACCGGAGAACTGGCGGAGCAGCTGACGGATGGAGAACCCTGTCCGGTATGTGGCAGTACGACACATCCGCACAGGGCAGCGCGTGCAGATCATCATGTGACCAGAGCGATGGTCGATCAGGCGAAGGCGGAGGCAGATCAGACTTATCAGCATCTGCAGGATACGCTCGCGGAGCAGGAGAGAGCCAAGAGGACTTATGATGAAGCACACGCGGCGACGGAGGCAGCGCATGCGAACGTCGTTACCGCTCAGGCAGGACTGGATGCGATGAAGAAAAATCTCGTTGAAGGTATCTCATCGTTGCAGGCACTTGATCAGGCGATTGCAGATATTGCGCGGGAGATCGACACGTATCAGCAGACACATGTCAGACTCGAAGAAGCTGCAAGGCAGGCACAGGAAGCTTATACTGCTGCGAAAGCCACGATCACCGCAGCAAAGCAGGAGACGCAGACAGCGAGACAGAGCAGTGAGGCTGCGGCGCAGGCCGTAGAAACCGGGCTGCGGGAGCAGGGTTTTGTGTCAGCGGATGAGGCGAGGGCGCTGTTTATGGGGGAACAGGAGCTCGAACTGCTAAAAAGACAGATCGCGGATCATGATGCAAATGTTAAGGCTGCTCAGAGTGCATATGATGAGCTGGGAATGGAACTTGCGGATATAGAGGAACCGGATGAGGATCGGTGCAGAGAGGCATTGGCTGCTGCTTCTGAGGCAAAATCTGTCTATGCGGAAAAACGAGGCATCCTGAATACCGAGATTGGCCGTCTGAGGGAAAAGATTCATATGCTTGAAGCGGAAGGCGACGGTATTGAGGAGCAGATCCGCGAGGCAGAGGAGGATTTTGCATTTGCGAAAAAACTGCGTGGAGATTCCGGTACGGGATTGCAGCGGTATGTGTTGGGTATCATGTTTTCCTCCGTGGTCGCCGCAGCCAACAAGATGCTCGGACTCGTGCATGGCGGCAGATATCGTCTCTATCGTTCTGATGAAAAGGCGCAGGGAACAAACAAGCGTGGATTGGAACTCAAGGTATATGATAAAAACAGCGCGGAACACGGTGGCCGTTTCGTCAGCACGTTATCCGGCGGAGAAAAATTTCTCGCATCTCTGGCATTGTCGATCGGTATGTCTACGATCGCCCAGAAGAGCGGCATCCGGATAGAAGCCCTCTTTATAGATGAAGGCTTTGGCTCGCTGGACGAGGATTCGATCAGTGATGCTATGAATATCCTGGGCAGCATCCGGCAGGCGAATGGACTGGTAGGTATCATCTCACATGTACAGCTGTTGCAGGACCGGATCCCGACCAAACTGCAGGTACAGGAGGTAGAAAACGGCAGCCATATCGTGCAGACGGTGGGGTGAGGTTTTCTATGGCAATAGATTGATTCTGGGCGCAGGAAAAGGAGAAGGGGTATGTATCTGTATATTTTGTTATTATTGATGGCATTTATTGTATATTATGTTGTAGCTGCATCGACATATAGAAGAACGGATTATTATAAAACGACACATAAGTCATTTTTCGCGATGAGGTTTAATACCGGCAATTATGGAGAGTATCTGACCTATAGATACCTTCGCGGATATGAGACTGATGGGGCGCGATTTTTATATAATTGCTATTTGCCTAAGGATAACGGAGAAACGACGGAAATTGATGTACTTATGATACACACATCCGGGATATATGTGTTTGAGAGTAAGAACTATAGTGGGTGGATTTTTGGATCCGAACGACAAAAGAACTGGACACAGACACTGCCGAACGGACGAAAGGCACGTAAAGAGCATTTCCTAAATCCGATTATGCAGAATAAATTACATATTAAATGGTTAAAAAATCAGGTGGGAGAGGATATTCCAATACATTCTGTGATCGTCTTTTCTGAGAGATGTACATTGAAAAAGATAGATTTGACGGGTACGGATCATTATGTGATAAAAAGAGATGTGCTTAGCAGGACAGTAAAGCATATCCACAGTCAGGAAAATGGTGCGCTGTCAAAGGATAAGGTGGATGAGATTTATGCAAAATTATATCCTTTTACGCAAGTTACCGATGAGCAAAAAGAACAGCATATACAAAATATTGTGGAAGCAGATAGAATGAACAAAAAGTCTGAGTCAGAGAAAGTCGCAGCAAGTGATGCGGGACAAATTCTGACATGTCCGCGATGCGGTGGAAAGCTCGTTTTGCGGACTGCTAAGAAAGGTGCGCAAGCAGGTAGCCACTTTTATGGTTGTACAAATTTTCCTAAATGCAGATACGTCCGAAAATGAAGGGATTCAAGGTATGGATTCTGACGGGGCGATTTTGTTATACAAAATAAAACGGTATGGTAGATATTTGAAATGTGGAAACAGGTTATTTTAGAGGGGAACAGGACATATGAGCTGGACAATTACACGCATTGATGAAGCAGATTATGGATGTGAGGAGAGAATGCCGGGTGAGCCGTTGATGGTTTTGGTCAGTCTGGAGAGTGAGAATTTACAGATGATCCAATTTGAGGTGGCGGATCACTGGCTGGAACTGCAGGGGCTGGATGTCGGTGATGAGTGGCCGGAAGATCTGGATATAGCCGGTCCGAATGATGGGAACTATGAAAAACAGGCACAGTGGATGCAGAATTATATAGATGCACTGTCAGAGATAGGAAATATGTAGAGAGGCGCAGAATATGGGATATTTAATTAGTGAAACAACAAAGGAACAAAGGGAACAGATCGTGGCAGAATCCTTGGGAAATATCGAAGCAAGTTGTGATGGCTGTATGTCAGGACTTGCAGAAATGTATCAGGATTATATTGACGGAAAGAAGGAACTTCGAGAGATCAATATGGAGTTTAACGCCAGATATGTAAGAGGTGATGACATGCCGGGAAGGACCGGTTGTTCTTATTCTCGGTAAGGATAGAACAAGAGAATTTTACTTGTTTCCACCTAGTATATATTTTATGATAAAGATGGTTACACAATGTGTCGTCCGCACTGCATTTACCTGCCACAAATGAAAGGATGTAACTATTCAGCACAGGTCGAAGCGGAACCGTGAAGGTACTGAACAGTTACGATAGGAAATTCGGCGAACAGATCAGCAGCAAGACCTTTATTCTGGAATGAGATTGATCGCTGGGCGAAACTGTTTAAGGCTACGACATGGGAGGATCTTCGTATGATAGCAGAAAAGAACAAATACATGAGCGAAGCAGCAGAAGAGATGTATCAGCTGAACGAGGATGAGATCATACGGGAGCAGTGTATGGCGCGTGAGGAGTATTACCGTCAGGAGCGGCGCACACAGAAGCGCATGCAGGAATTGGAAGCACAATTAGCTGACAAATAACGTGTAACCGAGACGCTTTGCAGTCAGACGACACGAAAAAGCCCCCTTCATAGGATGGTATCCTGACAGGGGGCGATTTTGTTATCAGCGAGGCGATTTGGAAAGATCTATAATGTGAAAGGCTATGGATCTAATGATGCTTTTTGGATCATAGTATCCACACACAAAAGGAGGGAAGAGTGATCCGTGATCTGGATCCGAGATTTTTCACAGCGGTATCGATGCATGCGCCGACATCTGAGGAGAAGCGCAAGCCGTTTCTGGCGCGTTTCATGGAGCAGATCCCGGAAGCGGGCAGATTCCTGTTTATGGATTCCGGCTGGATGTCGGAGATCTGTCACGATGTGCTGACGGATGATATGGATGAGAGGGCGTACAACGAGATCAATGCATTTGAGAAAGAACTGACGGACTGGGGTGCGATCGTGATCAAGTTCTGGGTTCATATCGACAAGGATACACAGCTTCAGCGCTTTACGGAGCGACAGAATACACCGGAAAAGCAGTGGAAGATCACGGATGAGGATTGGCGCAACCGCGAGAAATGGGATGCATACGAGACAGCGGTAGATGAGATGATCGCCAAGACGAGTACGACGTACGCACCGTGGCATATTCTGGAATCCAATGATAAACATTATGCGAGACTCAAAGCACTTCGCATTTTGGTTGAGAATCTGGAGCAGGCTCTGGACTCAAAAAAATAATAAATGTAGAAATTAGTAGTTGTAGGAGGCATTAAAATGCAGTTTTTGGTTTTATTTGTGATCGCACTATTAGTCTGTTCCGGATCGTCCGCTGTCCGAATTATCTGGGCGAAGTGCTGATCCGGAGTATCAGAAGTATGTGAAGACGACACCGATCCTGCTTCCGCTGATCCCACTCTACAGTGTCGAGAAATATAAGTGGCTGGTAGGATAGCGATACATAAATCAGGATGTTGTATTTACCGCAATTATGGC
>Ga0129312_1000884_pt1 | contig 20599 bp, 22 predicted proteins | sample O827metagenome_FD_94434 | JGI IMG/M metagenome (GOLD analysis project Ga0129312, IMG submission 94434) | Orangutan group fecal microbial communities from Wisconsin, USA - O827 metagenome | ecosystem: Host-associated > Mammals > Digestive system > Large intestine > Fecal | place: USA: Wisconsin... | reverse complement strand
TTGCCGGACAGCTTGTCACAATAATATTGTCCATCTCACCCTCATTCATCAGACGCACATACTCCCGGGTGATAATGGCCGCCCCTTCCGCCGTCTCACGCACCTGGGAAAAACCAAGCTGCAGCAATGCCGCTACAATCTGCCCGGAATCTTCATAATCCAGCAGTCCGCGGTAGGACGGATCCAGGGAAACCACCACATGTTCGCCTTTCTTCAACATATTTTTTACATAATCCAGATCACTGTCAAAAGTTTTTGCCTCCTGCGGACAGATTTCCATACAGTGTCCACAGTAAATACACATATCGGTTACGATCTGCGCCTGTCCCTGTTTGATTCGGATGGCCTTGACATCACAGTTTCTTAAGCATTTATAACAATGCGCGCAGTTCGCATCCTGAAAGTTAATCACATTCATATCCCTATCCTCCTCTATTAATCTTATTTTACCATTAATCTCCTTTCAAATGAAGTATCAGAAAAACTATTTTTTATAGTAAAAAAGGAACATACCATCCTTTTGATCGTACATTCCTTTCTCTGCATTTACCTGTGTTTGCGCTGATATTAATCCTGTAACTCCTGAATCATCTTCCAAAGTGCCTCTGCACTGTTGAAATTTTCCGGTTTTACATACGCTGCCGGTATCACGATATCAAACTCATCACTAATGTCACTGATAATTTGCAGGATATCAAAAGAGTCTAAAATATGATCATCCACCAGTGCCTTTTCATTTTCAAAATCTACATCCTCTTTAATATCCTTTAACAATTCCAATAATTCTTCCATGTTACAAATCTCCTTTTCTTATATATTCATTGTATTTATAGTACTTGTTTCTATCGCATCTCTTACTAATATAAGGGAACCACTCTCATCTTTTAAATAAACCTTTGGCATGGTTCGACTCAAGAACAGATAAATCCCCTCTGTCACAGAATATGCTCCGACATTTTCAAAAGCCAGCGTATCGCCAATTTCCAGATGTTCAAATTCCACTTCTCTGCAGAGAATATCCGATGTTGTACACAGACTTCCGCAGAGACACCAGGTTTTCTTATCCACTGTACCATCCTGCACCATTGCATTTTTATAATGTTTTATAATCGGTGTCTTCATGCCCATCATCTGTCCCAAATAAGTCAGATGGTTCATTCCTCCATCCACAATACAATAATGTGCGTTTCCCACTGTTTTTAAATCTGCAACGTTTGTATAATACGTTCCACATTCCGCTGTGAAAAAACGTCCCATCTCAATGGTCAATTCTACTTTTTGTGCCACTTCCTTTAAGATATCTTTCAACTCTTTTATAGGAAATAAAGTATCCGAAAAATCATCATCTGCAAAATAAGGGACTGCAAACCCCGGTCCATATTCCAGTTTTTTTAATTCCAGTCCGAAAAGGTTTCGGATCTCCTCAAATAATTCCAACAGCATCTGAAGTTCTTTTATCTTTCTTTTCGCCCGTTTCCGTTGTGTCCCGACAAAATAATGAATTCCTGTAATGTTTAAACTTCTGTATCTGTTTTCTCTGTGCTGCAATATATCAAATAGATCCTCTTTTGCCATTCCAAACTGAGAACCGGCATTCAGGCGAAGGATCACTTCTGCTTTCTGATCTGAATCTGCTGCTTCAACCACTTGCTGGATCAGATCTACATGACGAACCGATTCCGCTGTAAAAATTCCTACTCCGTACTCATAGGCTTCTCTGATATCCGTAATCCCCTTATTAACACCGGAATAAATGATTCTGGATCCATCTACACCAAGTTTTTTACAGATAGCAAGTTCACCCGGACTGCAGACTTCCAGTTTATCCACACACGTCAACATAGTTGTCACCAAAAATGGATTTGCCTTCATGGAATAACAAAGTGACACTGTCTCTCCGACAATCTCTCTGATCTGTGCAACCCGTTTTTGTAAAACTGCCGTATCAAATACAAACGCAGGTGTATTACTTTTTAAAATGTCTTGCATGTAACCCCTCCTCGTATAGCTTTCTTAATTGATTTCTGTCAATCTTTCCGTTCTTGGTCATCGGCATCTCTGTAAGTTGCAGCGCCGTATTTGGTATCATATAAGGCGGCAGTATACCACGTAATGTTTTTATCAGCTGTCTTTTTTCGCATGTCCCCGTGTAAAAAAGCAGCAAACGTTCCTTTTCTGTCTCATAAATACAGCAGGATCTGGTGATTCCATCCACGGCATTCGCTGCCACCTCAATTTCTCCAAGTTCAATTCTGTGCCCCAGATGTTTGATCTGGAAATCTTTTCTGGAAATATATACAAGATTTCCCTGTGCATCATATTTTGCCAGATCACCGGTTCTGTAAATCCGTTCATCGTATCGATGGTTTAATGGATTCTGCACAAAGACCTGTGCCGTTTTATCCGGTGCATTATAATAGCCAAGCGCCAGCTCTGAGCTGCTGACACAGATTTCTCCGGCTTTTCCTGCTTCCGTCACTTGCTGATCTGTCTCATCCAAAAGGAATACCGTTTCATTTGGAAAAGCTTTTCCAATAGGAATCACATCGGTCAGTTCATATTCGCATTTTGGATCAAGCACATAATACGTGCAGTTACAGGTGACTTCAGTTGGTTCGTACAGATTTACGAACATCGCCTGAGGCAGATATTTTTTCCATACCCTGTAATGTTTTATTGGAAGTACTTCTCCGCTAAAAAGAACTTTTCGAACCGTATCCGGTGTACGATAATCAAACCCATTCATGACAGATACAAAGCACATGGCGCTGACCGCCCAGGTAAGCACCGTCATTTTACTGTCTGCCATATAATCCATCAAAGTAGTAGGATCACTAAAATATTCTCTTGGAATGATCTGTACTTTCGCACCAGTCAAAAGACCGGTATAAATATCTTTTACCGATACATCAAAATCAAACGGCGCCTGATTTCCTATAATGTCTTCTTTCGTGACAGCAAAAGTATCTGCATAGATCCGGATAAAATCCATCACCGCTCTGTGACTTACTGCAACACCTTTTGGCAAACCGGTGCTTCCACTGGTAAAATTAATATACAAAGGTTTGCGATCCGTATGTTCCGTTCGGATCTGTCTCAAAAGATTCTGATCGATCGTTGCTTCATCCAGGCACTTCTCTGCCAGCAAAATTGTCATTTTCGGAACATCCCCGGCTATTGCATCCAGGCACTTTTTCATTTTCTCCAGATTTTCTTCCTTTGTAACGATTACTTCCGGCTGCAGCACGGTTATGATCTGCTGCAGTCTCGCCTCCGGCTGACGCAGATCTAACAGGCAATATGGGCAGCCGGCATATACCGCTCCAAACATAATACTTAAGGTAACACAGCTTTTTTCCATATAAATTGCTACCGGAGCAGTCCCTGTCATCCATTTTCTCAGATAAGTTCCGCCCTTCTGCGCATACATTTTTAACTGAGTAAAGGAATATTCTTCTTTCGGATCTGCAACTGCAATTTTTTCTCCGGACTGTGCTTCCATATGCTCCAGCCATTCTAATACATTCGTCATTTTGTTTCCTCTTTACATCTAATTTTGGTTGTTTGTATTTGCAGTGTCATATCCCGGAAGGTAAGTAGCAACAATATCTTTGACAGATTCCATATAGGCATCCTCATCATAAAAATATTGTGACACATCTTCGCCTGCATCACGGCTCAATACAAATTTTGAAAAAGCCTTGCAAAAAACTTCTGATCCGGTTTTATTTAGGTGTTCAAAATTTGACAGATACTCCGGACAGATGGCAAACAATTCCGGTTTTACCAAATTGAAATCATAATAATCGGCACCGTACTTACTGCATATCCCACTGATTTTCTGGTTGATCGCAAAATACTCTTCCGCACCATATGCTGCAATATCATAAGGTGCTTTCGGTGTATTCACAACCATAAAGTCTACACCATTTTCTTGGCACAGTTTACACATCTCCTCTAATTCTTCATACGCCTTATCAGAGCTTTTTCCGGAATAAGCCTTTTTTGTATTATTTACAGCGGCTGTATTATAATCAAAGACACCACCTGCGTATGCATATCCCTTTCCGACATACTCCATATACCCTGCCACTTTTTTCGAACTTGCATTCGCATCTTTGCTTTCCCGTTTGATTTTCAGATTTTCTGAAATCGTCTTTAGCTTCCAATCAACACTGTTATAAGTCCATGGAAAAAAATATGTCAGTGATGCTTCTGCATTAAAGTTTTCACTGTCCGTCACAAACCTCCAGTCCAACCGCAGTTTTTCCAAAGGAGAACATCCATACTTTCTTGCCCTTGCAAAAGTGGCTCTCGCATTTGCATTTTGTATCAGTTCCAGAGACGGGATTCCAAATATAAGAACAGCCCTCTTTATCTTTTTTTCCTGAATCGCTGCCGTTAATGCCTCTTTGGTCTGATCCAACGGCTGCCCCGGTGTTCCCATATTAAAAGAACTCCACCCGGTAGCTTCATCTATGATATAGGGATTAAACGTCATCTGTGAAAAAGAAGAACCTAAATACACGGTATCTATTTTTTCTGTTTTTCGGAAGTCCTTCCACATGACCTCACTTGGACCATTTGCTTTTACAAGAAGATAACTCAGCAGCAAATTTATCACTATGAACAGGAAAACAAATCCAACCACTTTTATGCCCTTAATAATTCGCATACATAAAACCTCCTGCGCCAACGGCAAAATTAAACGATCCTAAAATAAGGAAAATCATCACAAAATATAGTAACCAGCGAAGTGCCAAAGGCCGTTCTTCCAACAATGTAATTGTATCCTTTCCTTTTTCTTTTAGAACACTGTCAGCAAATACAATGAGCAGCGCTGCCGCTGCCATAATATACGCTTTCTTTGGCACTTCTTTAAATGTTGGTTCCAAAATTTCGTATAACTGTCCCATACGAAAATGAATAATCGTGTTTTTCATGCACATAAAACAGTCTTTGATATTGTAAATTCGGTCAAAATACCATCCGATATTTACTATGATAAACGTCCGGATAATCCGAAATACATGAAATGCCCTGCTTTTTACATTTATGTGCAGTCTTTCTGCCATTTTTGCAAACAAAGGTGCACAGATATCTGAAACTGCAATTACAATACCGTTGTAAAGACCCCAGAAGATAAAGTGCCACTGTGCGCCATGCCAGATACCTACAAGGAAAAATACCAGAATATTCGCAATGGATGCCGGAAGTACACGGCCGAAATGAACGTTCAGATGCTTTTTCGCCCATTTTCCTAATTTCTGCATAGGAGCAGTCAGCGCAAATGGATAAAATACATAATCTCTCATCCATGCACCAAGCGAAATATGCCATCTTCGCCAGAAATCCCCCAGTGAAACAGAAAAATACGGTTGTCTGAAATTTGGCATCATTTCAATCCCCAACAATTCTGCTACACCCATAACGATATCGATTCCACCGGAAAAATCTGCGTACTGTTGGGCTGAATATAATAATATTGCAAACACGATGACAGAACCAGGTGTTTTCTCCGTAGGCGCATCCAGAATATTTGTGATTTCGTGAACCAGCAGATTTGCGATCACATACTTTTTTAATAATCCAAACAAAATCAATATCAATGCACGCTTACAGCGATACCAGTCCAGAGTATGTCTGCCATACAGCTGCTCTTTCATCTGATCATATCTGTTGATCGGTCCCTGGATCAGTTGTGGAAAAAACGAAACAAACAGCAGGAAACGAAACGGATTCTTTTCAGCTTCGTATTTTTCAAAATAGATATCCACCAGATAACCAATGGAAATAAACATGTAAAAAGAGATGCCAAGCGGTATCAGAAAACCTTCAAACAAAGGATGCAGATATTTCAATACTGCCAGCATTCCAAAATTAAGAATAATGATTGTCCAGAGAATAATTTTGCGCTTTCGATCAAATGCTGCTTTTATTTCCTTTCTCCTGGCTCTGTCTATGCTTTTATCCTTTCGGATTTCCTGATATTGTTTCGAAAAACGAACCAACCATATGCCGCCCACAAACACACTGAATCCGGTGATTGCAATAAAAATGAGATTCGAAATGCCTGAATAAGCATAAAATGCCATGCTGAATAAAAGCAGGCAGATCCATTGTTTTTTCCGAAATACAGTGTAATACAGTATAAATAAAACAGTTACAAACAAAATAAATGCAACAGATAACAAATTCATAAAAATGCTCCTTAAACAATTTCTCTGGAAATTCTATCACAAATGCCATATCCCATGCTTTAATTCTTCCTTAGAAATACTGAATATTTTCTTAATATTCTTTTTATATGATAAAAGGAGCCGTTACAAATACAACGACTCCTCTTAAAAATATTCTCATTTTTTTCATCTGATCACGCAACTTATCAAATACAAAACTATTTATTTACCGTACGTTTTACATAAGTAGTATGCAGTAACTCATGTGCTTTATGGCTGCCCGGCTCACCAAGATAGGTTTCATATAATTCAATGATCGCCGGATTCTCATGTGATTTACGGATCTTATTATTTTTATCCAGATTGTAAAGCACTTCCGCACGTTTTGCACGGATATCTACGGTATTGCGTACATATCCCGGCTGCTGCGGCTGACCGCCACCGTTGACACATCCGCCAGGGCATCCCATGATCTCGATAAAATGATACTCAGCTTCCCCTGATTTTACTCTATTTAACAGTTCTTTTGCATTTTTCAGTCCGGAAGCAACAGCAACTTTGATATCCATACCAGCTACATTGTAAGTAGCTTCTTTGATGCCCTCGATACCACGTACATCAGTGAACTCAAGTTTTGCAAGTTCTTCGCCGGTCAGTTTCTCTACTGCGGTACGAAGTGCCGCTTCCATTACACCACCGGTTGCGCCGAAGATAACTGCTGCACCGGTTCCAAGACCAAGCGGCATATCAAATTCTTCATCCGGGAGATCTGCAAAACGAATGCTTGCGCGTTCGATCATGCGGCCAAGCTCTCTTGTTGTAATAGCAATGTCCACATCCGGAACGCCTGCACCGTTCTCATCCTCTCTGCCAATCTCAAATTTCTTTGCAGTACATGGCATAACGCTGACAACCACCATTTTTTCTTTCGGAATTCCCATTTTCTCTGCGTAATAGGATTTTGCAATCGCACCAAACATCTGCTGCGGAGATTTACAGGAAGACAGATTCTCTGTCATTTCCGGAAAATAGTGCTCGCAGTATTTGATCCATCCTGGGGAACAGGATGTGATCAGAGGTAACACTCCGCCATTCTGTACACGATCCAGGAACTCGTTGGCCTCTTCCATAATTGTAAGGTCTGCAGAGAATGTGGTGTCAAATACTTTATCAAAACCAAGTCTGCGCAGTGCTGCTGCCAGCTTGCCCTCTACATCTGTGCCGATCGGCATGCCAAAAGCCTCGCCAAGTCCTGCACGAACAGCAGGTGCACACTGAACAACCACATACTTCTCCGGATCTGCGATTGCTGCAAATACTTCTTCGGTATTATCTTTCTCATACAGTGCTCCGGTCGGACATACAGCGATACACTGTCCACAGGATACGCAGCTTGTTTCTGCCAGATCCATATCAAATGCAGTTCCGATGTATGTCTTGAATCCACGCTCATTTGCACCGATCACACCTACGCCCTGTACTTTTTCACAGACAGCGCTACACCGTCTGCAAAGGATACATTTGTTGTTATCTCTTACCATATGAGCTGCACTGGTATCTAACCCATACTCATTGCGTTCACCATCATAGTAAGCCTCATCATCTACTTTATATTCACGGCATAAGGTCTGAAGTTCACAGTTTCCACTGCGGACACAGGACAAACATTTGCGGTCGTGATTGGACAATAAAAGCTGTAACGTTTTTCTTCTGGACTCAATAACCTTCGGCGTGTTGGTCCATACTTCCATTCCTTCGTTGATCGGATATACACAGGCGGTCACCAGAGTGCGGGCACCTTTCACCTCAACAACACACATACGACAGGCGCCGATTTCATTGATTTCCTTGAGGTAACATAACGTCGGGATTTCAATCTGTGCAAGGCGTGCTGCCTCCAGAATCGTGGAACCCTGCGGTGCGGATACCTCTCTTCCGTTTATTTTAATTGTAATATTTTCCATGATTGATTCCTCCGTTACTCTTTATAAATAGCGCCAAAACGACACTTATCGATACAGGTTCCACATTTCACACATTTGCTTGTGTCAATGCTGTGTGCAACTTTTACCTGACCTTCGATGGCATTAACCGGACAGTTACGTGCACATAATGTACAACCTTTACATTTCACAGGATCAATCTTATATGTAATAAGTTTCTTACATACGCCAGCCGGACATCTCTTGTTTACTACATGCTCAATATATTCGTCACGGAAGTAACGAAGTGTGGAAAGAACCGGGTTCGGAGCTGTCTGTCCCAAGCCACAGAGTGCGTTGTCTTTGATGTAGTAACACAGTTCTTCCATCTTGTCGATGTCCTCCAACGTTCCACGTCCATCTGTAATCTTCTCTAATAACTCCAGCAGACGTTTCGTTCCGACACGACATGGCGTACATTTGCCACAGGACTCATCTACGGTAAACTGCAGGAAGAATTTTGCGATATCTACCATACAGGTATCTTCGTCCATAACAATCAGACCGCCAGATCCCATCATAGAACCGATACTGATCAGGTTATCATAATCAATTGGAATATCAAAATGCTCTGCCGGGATACATCCGCCGGATGGTCCACCGGTCTGAGCTGCTTTAAATTTCTTACCATTTGGAATACCACCACCGATATCCTCGATAACGGTACGCAGAGTAGTTCCCATCGGAATTTCAACCAGACCTGTATTGTTGATTTTTCCACCAAGTGCAAATACTTTGGTTCCTTTGGATTTTTCTGTACCCATAGATGCAAACCACTTCGGTCCACGCAAAATAATCTGTGGGATATTTGCCCATGTTTCAACATTATTTAAGATGGTCGGACTCTGGAACAGACCTTTGACAGCCGGGAACGGCGGTCTTGGACGCGGCTCACCACGGTTTCCTTCGATGGAAGTCATCAAGGCCGTCTCCTCACCACAGACGAATGCACCGGCACCGAGACGCAGCTCAATATCAAAGTTAAATCCAGTGTCAAAAATATTTTTTCCAAGCAAACCATACTCTCTTGCCTGGTTAATTGCAATCTGCAGACGTTCTACTGCGATCGGGTACTCTGCACGTACATAAATATACCCCTGATCTGCACCGATAGCATAACCTGCAATGGCCATTGCTTCAAGTACAACATGCGGATCACCTTCCAGGACAGAACGATCCATAAATGCACCCGGATCACCCTCATCGGCATTACAACAAACGTATTTCTGTACATTTCCGCGATTTCCGGAAGCAAATCTCCATTTCAGTCCGGTCGGGAATCCTGCGCCGCCACGGCCTCTTAAGCCACTGTCCAAAATGGTCTGGATAACATCATCCGGTGTCATTTCTGTCAGCACTTTTCCGAGAGCCTCATAACCACCGGTTCCGATATACTCGTCAATACTTTCCGGATTGATCACACCACAGTTTCGCAGTGCAATTCTGTGCTGTTTTTTATAAAATGTTGTCTCATTTAAGGATTTGAGTCCTTCCGGTGTGTTCGCCTCATGATATACAAGACGTTCTACGATACGACCTTTTAACAGATGCTCGGAAACAATCTCCTCTACATCTTCCGGACGTACTTTTGAATAAAATACAGCTTCAGGATAAACGATCATTACCGGACCTTCTGCACACAGACCGTGACATCCTGTTTTGACAACTGCGACTTCATTTTGTAATTTGTTTTTCTTTAATTCATCTTTTAAAGTCTGAATAATCTGCTGGCTTCCAGAAGAAGTACATCCGGTTCCTCCACAGACTAATACATGTGAACGATACATTCAGTTACACCCCCATTACATATTCTCAGCTACGTGAAGTAAATATTTGTCAACTACCTGGCCTCTTACCAGATGCTGCTCCAAAATTTCTTTTGCTTTTTCTTCATTTACTTTCACATAAGTTACTTTTTCCTTGCCCGGCTCATATACTTCCACAATCGGCTCATACTGACATAAACCGATACAACCGGTCTGGGTGACGATCACATGCTCCAGCTTTCTGTCTTCTACTTCTTTTACAAGTGTATTTAAAACCGGACGCGCACCGCTGGCAATCCCGCAGGTCGCCATGCCGACAACCACGCGGGTGTCTTGTGCATGTTCTGACCGCATTCCGATCTGTCCTTGCATTTTTTCACGAATTGCTTTCAATTCTTCTAATGATTTCATATAGTCCCTCCTTCGAATTACCCGGGGTAATTCTGCATTCGATTAATATCCGCTTCATTTTCTTCCAGATAGTCTCTGAGAAAAGATAATACTTCCGGTGTGTTCAACGGCACATCTCCGAGCATTTCCCGCATTTCTTTTGTATCCAGATGAAACTCTGCTGCGTTTACCTGATACTGATACCAAAAATCAATATCCGGATGCAGCATGATCAGAGAACACACTGTCTCATTCAGATTTCCAAGTGGCATACAATCAATACTGTCTGTACAGAAAACTGCCTCAATCTGCGTTCCTTTTTCCGGTACAGAGGAAATAGAAAATGTTCCACCGGTACACTCTGCTTCCTGTTTGAAAAACGGAATGCCAAGTCCCACTTTTCGGGTCGTCCTTGTGGTATAAAAGGGATCTGTCACCCGTTTTACGGTTTCTGCATCCATTCCTTTTCCGTTGTCTGTGATCTGAACGGTCAGCCGATTCTGCTGCATGTTTACGCAGACCCTGATTTGAATCTTTGTCGCTTGCGCAGATACAGAATTCTCTGAGATATCCAGAATGTTTAATGAAATTTCCGGTAACATTACATATATTTTGCCAGAATGCCATCCAGCTCATCCGGAGTCAGACGACCATATACATCATCATTGATCATCATGACCGGTGCAAGACCACAGGCACCGATACAACGACAGGCATCCAGAGAGAATTTGCCATCTGCAGTACACTCACCGCCGGCAATTCCAAGGATTTCCGTAAGTTTGTTGTAAATATCACCTGAGCCTTTTACATAGCAGGCTGTTCCGAGACATACTGAAATTTTGTACTGTCCCTTCGGATATAAATTGAACTGAGAGTAAAATGTTGCTACTCCATAGATTTTTTCCATCGGCACATCCAATTCATCGGAAATCATCTTCTGAACTTCGTATGGAAGATAGCCGTAAATATCCTGCGCTTTCTGCATGATCGGCATCAGACAGCCTTGATCATCGCGCAACTCGTCGATGACTGCTCGCAGCATCGATTCCTGTTCCTGTGTTCCGTTAAACGGAACAGATTTTGTTTTTTCCAAAATTATCCCTCCTAATATCCAAATGTATTTTTTGCAATACATCTGCAATTTATAGTACCATCTCATTTCACAATAATCAACAAATTTTTTGTGTTAGTTTTGTATAATTTATTCACTTTTTATTTCAGAATTGTTCAAACTGCAATACATTGTTAACTATGTTATAAAAATAACGATTCATTTTTGTTGAAATATCACAAATTCCATGCTATACTAAATCAGAAAAATTGTGCATTTAAAAAAATACAAAATAGAAATTTTGGAGGCTATCATGACTATCTCACAAATCATTTTCCTGCTGGATGCCACTCCTCTGTCAGCTACCGTTGACATGGAGCACACTATTGAAACTGTCTGTGGTTCCGATATGATGAGTGATGTTCTGGCTTTTATCAAAAAAGATGCTTTACTGCTGACCGGGCTGAATAACCTTCAGGTCATTCGAACTGCTGAAATGTTGGATATTGTCTGTCTGGTGTTTGTCCGCGGCAAAATCCCACAGAAAGAAATGCTCCGAAAAGCGGAAGAACTTGGCATAACTGTTCTGACCACAGAGCATACCATGTTTGATGCCTGTGGCATTCTTTATCATGCAGGGTTACGGGGAGGAAGTCGACACGATGCCTAGTATACATTACCAATACACTGTGGATGGGAAAGATTTTACGAGAGCCGGCGAAGCAAGCAGTTCCCTGAAGCAGACCTTAAAAATAATGAATCTGGATGCTGACGTCATCCGGCGCTGCGCCATTGCCATGTATGAGGGCGAGATCAATATGGTCATTCATGCTGACGGTGGTGTCATCGATGTAGATATCTATCCTGATCAGATTATCATGGAATTAAAAGACCACGGACCAGGAATTCCGGATGTGGAACTTGCCATGCAGGAAGGTTATTCTACCGCAAATGAAGATATTTTGAATCTTGGATTTGGTGCAGGAATGGGTCTTCCGAATATGAAACGTTCCTCGGATGAAATGAAAATCGACACCGAACCTGGTGTTGGAACCACTGTCACCATGACCATATATTTCAACCTAAAATAATCTATATGTAAAAGGAATGTCAGATCATGAATAAATTCTTTCACTCTGTATACCTGGACAGCGATAAATGCAGCGGATGCATCACCTGTCTGAAACGATGCCCCACACAGGCCATTCGTGTCAGAGAGGGAAAAGCTCATATCATCAATGAATTCTGCATTGACTGTGGAGAATGTATCCGTCACTGTCCGCACCACGCAAAACATACCAAACGGGATTTCATACAGATTTTGGATAATTACAAATATACCGTTGCTCTTCCGGCGCCATCCCTGTACAGTCAGTTTAATAATATCAAGGATACCAACCTGATTTTAAATGCATTGATCTTATCAGGCTTTGATGATGTATTTGAAGTGAGTGCCGGTGCAGAAATCATTTCCGAACTTTCCCGGAATTATATCAGTGAACATCCGGAACTCTATCCTCTGATCAGCACCGCCTGTCCTACTGTAGAACGTCTGATCCGTGTACGGTTTCCGGCATTGATTCCGCATCTTCTGCCGATTCTCCCCCCAATGGAAGCAGCCGCTGTCATTGCAAGGAAGCGAGCCGCAGAAAAAACCGGACTGCCTCCCTCTGATATTGGGATCATATTTATTTCTCCCTGCCCTTCCAAGATTACATTTATTCATGATCCGCTTGGCATGAAGGAAAGCAATGTGGATGCAGTACTTGCCATCAAAGATATTTATCCATTGCTGCTCTCTCATATGAAAGAGGCTATACAGGAACCGATTTCCTATACATTATCCGGCCGCATTGGAAAAGGATGGGCTATCAGTGGCGGTGAAGCTTATGGGATCATTTCGGACCATTACCTGGCTGCCGATGGTATTGAAAATGTCATTCGGGTACTGGAGGATCTGGAGGACGAGAAATTTCTCCCGGGTCTGCAGTTTGTAGAATTAAATGCCTGCAGCGCCGGATGTGTGGGCGGTGTACTCACAGTAGAAAATCCATATATCGCCAAAGCAAAGGTAAAACAGTTTTCAAAATATGAACCTGTGCTTCGCATGCACTGTGCAGATTTGCCTGAGAATACGTCAAAATCATTTGTCTGGACTGAACCAGTAGCTTATGAGCCGGTTTATACTCTGGGAGCAAATATCTTTGAAAGTATGGAAAAAATTTTGGAAAGTCAGGAAATTTTAAAAGAACTTCCCGGCCTGGACTGCGGTTCCTGTGGTTCTCCAACCTGCAAAGCCCTGGCGGAAGATATCGTAAAAGGTGTGGATTCCGCAAAGCGGGAAGACTGTATTTACCTGATGCGGGAACAATGGAAAAAACACAACGAAAAAAAGGAGGAAAAATTATGACAGTGAAAGAACTGTTAGAACAAAGCAATACAAACTTTGAAGTCATTCATATGGGCAATCCAGAGGCTGTGATCACAGAACCTTACTGCTGTGATCTGCTCAGCATTGCCATGGGAAATGCACCGGCATCCAGCGCATGGTGCACGGTTATGAGCAACATGAACACCCTGGCCGTAGCATCCCTGACAGAATGCGCCTGTGTCCTTCTCTGTCACAACGTCTCTGTAGATGAAAATATGAAATTAAAGGCAGTGAGTGAAAATATTAACGTGCTTCGTACCCCGGATTCCATTTTCACAACTGCTCTGGAGGTTTACAAAAAATTACATGAAAACACTGACCTATGATCTGCATCTCCACTCCTGCCTGTCCCCCTGCGGGGACAATGATATGACCCCTGCCATGATCGCAGGAATGGCAAAAGTCATTGGGCTGGATTTGATTGCACTGACGGATCATAATTCCTGCAAAAACTGCCCGGCAATTTCGCGGGCAGCTTCTGCCTATGGAATTTTATTTCTTCCCGGAATGGAACTGACCACTGCCGAAGAAGTACATGTACTGTGCTATTTTCCTTCCCTTGACACAGCAATGTCCTTTGATCACTGTGTATCTGATCACCTGCCTGCCATTCAAAATAAACCGGCGATTTTCGGTGATCAGCTAATCTGCGATGAAGAGGATCAGATACTCGGACAGGAAGAACGGCTGCTGATTTCCGCCACAGATATTCCTTTTGATAGCGTCTACGATCTCGTCTGCCAATATAGCGGTATCATGGTTCCGGCGCATATTAATAAATCAAGTACCAGTCTGCTTGGCAATCTCGGATTTATCCCGGAAGGCAGCCGCTTTTCCTGCGCGGAAGTCAAAAACGATTCTGACTGGCCATTGCTCCAACAGCAATATCCATACCTGACAGAATGTAATCATCTGTGCAGTTCTGATGCACATAGTCTGAATTTCATTCATGAACCGATTTATACCCTTGCCACTTCCGGGACGTCACTGGCGGATATTCTGTCAGCCATACAAAAAAAGCTGTAATGAAGAACAATATTTGATAAATATCATTTTTTCTTCATTACAGCTCTTCCTTAACTAAAAGATAATCATTTCTCTTTTAGAGGTCAAACTTTACTAAACGCTCTGTATTTGTTTTTCTAATTAATCATTCAGCAATTTTCTTACTTAATAATTACTTTTTTACCGTACTTCTCGCCCAGATTTTCCACAGAACCATCTGCATTCTGAATATCAATCTGGTTTAACTGACTGCGTAAATTTCTGCGAAAGGAAGCTACATACTCCTCGCGTAATACTGCCTGCTCTTTTTTTTCAGCTTCAGTCAGTCCTTCTGCTTTTGCTTTATGGTATAATTCATTAATTCTCTTTACTTTTTCATCTGTCATTGACATAATTTCTTTTCTCCTTTCGCTTTCTGCTGTATTTGTTCACTGATAATTTTCTTTTCCCGAATGTTTCTGTTATTTCAGCAATTTTTTACATTTTTTAGTTTGCCTGTAAATAAGAATGAATGTCAAAGTTTTCGTCGTTCTGTGCCCGAAATAAAGTACCTCTGAAATCACCGCTGAAAATCTGATGAATGATCTCTACATCTTTTCCGTTGGCAATGATCATATCGGTACCGGATGCCGTTGCGATTCGTGCAGCTGTCAACTTGGTTGCCATTCCACCGGTTCCCACATCACTTCCGGTAGACTGTTTTGCCATGGAATCATACTGCTCATTCATCTTTTCTACGCACTCAACCAATGTTGCTTCCGGATTTTTCCGCGGATCGTCGGTGTATAATCCGTCAATGTCAGACAATAAAATCAACAGATCTGCACCGACAAGTGAAGATACAATGGCGGAAAGGGTATCATTATCACCAAAATGCATCTCATAAGTAGATACGGTATCGTTTTCGTTGACAACCGGAATAATGCCAAGACGGAACATTTCTTCAAAGGTATTGTGTGCATTCTGTCGGGACTCATCCTCCAGAATTGTATCCTTTGTCATCAGGATCTGTCCAGCAGTCTGATTATACTCCGCAAACATTCTCTGATAAGTCATCATCAGACGTGCCTGGCCCACTGCCGCGCAGGCCTGCTTTGTAGAAATATCCTGCGGACGACTCTGCAGTCCAATGGCCTGACGTCCAACCGCGATTGCTCCGGAACTTACCAGACAAACATCCATGCCCTGGTTCCTAAGATCACAGAGTTCCCGTACAAGTTTCTCTATTTTCATCAGATTCATTCTTCCTGTCTGCGGATGCTGCAGTGAAGAAGAACCGATTTTGACAACTACTCTCTTTTTATATTTGAAATAATCATTTACGTTCATTTGTACACTCCTTTTGCCGTATCCTCGTAACGCAATTTCTGTTCTATGCTCAGATACCATTGACACTCTTGTGTTCTATGATACATCGGTAAGGTGATTTCTGTCAATAAAAATACTGCCCTGAATTTTCAGGGCAGCACTTCTTTCTCTTTACTATTGTAATGATCAGATCTATTAAGCAGTAACTTTTCTGCCTGTGATGATCTTCTTCGGACATTTTTCAGCACATGCGCCACATCCGGTACATTTTGTCTGATCAATATGTGCGATGTTGTTCTCAACTGTAACAGCGCCTGACTCACAGACTCTCTCACACATCTTACATCCGATACAACCAACTTTACAAGCTGTCATAACCTGTTTACCTTTATCCTGGGAACTACACTGTACTGCATGTTTTGCATCATACGGTACAAGCTCGATTAAGTTCTTCGGGCAGGCTTTGATACATTTACCACAGGCTTTACACTGCTCTTTATCAACAACAGCAACGCCATTTTTGATGTGAATTGCATCAAACGGACAAGCTTTGACACACTCGCCAAATCCAAGACATCCAAAATTACATTTTTTCGGACCACCATTTGGTACAAACGCCATCATGGAGCAATCCTCTACTCCATAGTACTCGTAATCTGTATTTGCATTTTCACATGTTCCTGCACATTTTACAAATGCAACTTCACGAACAGATTCGCCAACTTCCTGACCCATGATTGCACCAATCTTGGCTGCTACTGCAGCACCGCCGACCGGACAGGAACCAACCTCTGCTTCACCTTTTGCAATTGCTGCAGCCAGACCGGAACATCCGGCAAAACCACAGCCACCACAGTTATTTCCCGGAAGAGCTGCTAATACTTCTTCCTCTTTCGGGTCTACTTCTACTTTGAATTTCTCACCGGCAATCCCAAGGATGATACCAATGACAATACCTGTACCGCCGACTACAACAGCGGCAATAATAATTGCTGAAACGCTCATCTGTATACCCTCCTAAATGACTCCGGAAAATCCCATAAATGCAATTGACATCAGACCTGCTGTTACCAGCACGATTGCGGAACCTTTGAAAGGTGTCGGGATATCATTGTACTCGATTTTCTCACGAATACCTGCCATGATGACAATTGAAATGGTAAATCCAACTGCTGTTGCGAAACCGTTGATTGTACTTACACCAATACCATAACCATACTGTACGTTGTTCAGGGCAACACCGAGAACGGCACAGTTTGTTGTGATCAGTGGTAAGAAAATACCAAGTGCGTTGTACAGTGGCGGCATTGATTTTTTCATAAACATCTCTACGAACTGAACCAATGCAGCGATAACTAAAATAAATACAATTGTTCTTAAATATGTGATATCAAACTGCTGCAGGATAAATTTATCCAGCACACTTGTGATAAAGGATGCAATTGTAATAACGAAGATAACTGCGGCACCCATTCCGGCTGCAGTATTTACCTTTTTGGATACACCGAAAAACGGACATAAGCCAAGGAACTGGCTCAGGACAACGTTATTTACAATGGCAGAGCCGATTGCGATAAGTAATACTTCTTTCATCTGAACCTTTCCTCCTTATTCTTTCTCATCTGTTCCTGCAGTGAACACTTTGCCTTCACAGCTTCCGCTTGTACAAGCTGCACAGTCTCCGTCGAAGCATCCGCTTCTCTCTTTCACTGCAATACCTTTTTTACGTTTTGCTTCACGGAATGCATTCTGGATTGCGATCAGCATAGCTAATACGAAGAATGCACCAGGAGCAAGTACGAAAATTGTAAGTGGTGTATAACCTGCTTTGCCTGCAGCTGCATCAGCTAACGGAAGAAGCTGGAAACCAAAAATCTGTCCGGATCCCAGAATCTCACGAACTGCACCGATACATGTCAGACCAACAGTAAATCCAAGTCCCATACCGATACCATCAAAGATAGACGGAAGAACCGGATTCTTTGAAGCATAGCTCTCGGCACGGCCAAGGATGATACAGTTTACTACGATCAGAGGGATATAGATACCCAGTGATGCATACAGAGATGGTACATAACCCTGCAGTAAGAACTGAACAATAGTTACCAGAGATGCAACGACAACGATGAATGCCGGTACACGTGCACTGTCCGGAATAATCTTACGAAGCAGTGAAATTAAAAGGTTTGAAAATACAAGTACGAGTGTCGTGGAAAGTCCCATACCTATACCGTTAATAGCTGATGTTGTAACAGCCAGGGTCGGGCACATACCGATCAACATAACGAAGGTAGGGTTCTCTTTCACGATACCGTTTACAATACGTTCTATACACTTATTCATTTAAAAGTTCCCCTCCTGTTATTGTGCAAGTGTTCTGTAATAAGCCAGTCCAGCATTTACAGCACTTGTAACAGCGCTTGATGTGATTGTAGCACCACTGATTGCATCGATCTGGTTATCAGATGTTGCACCTGTCTTTGTAACTTCAAATGATTCTACCTGTTTTCCTGCAAACTGAGAAGAGAAAGAATCTTCTTTTGCTTTCATACCAAGTCCGGCAGTATCATTGATAGTTGTGATGGAATATCCGTTTAATGTACCATCATCGGTAACACCGATAGATAAGGTAACGTCTCCACCATAACTATTCGGGTCTGTTACAGAAATAACATAACCAAGTTCAGCACCGCTTGCGTCTACAGCAACAACACAATTTTCAATCGTGTCATCTGCGTATCCTGCTGCGGCAGCTGCTTCTGTTGCTTTTGCGGAATCAAATCCGTCCATATCCTCGAAAGAAGCTGCATCCGGGAATACAGTACGATAAGCATTCTGCTGAATGTTATAATTTGCTTTTTCAATCGGAACCTTTGTAATGCCATATACAGCACCCAGACCAAGACCTGCGATAACTGTGATCAGGAAAAGGATCAGGGCGTCTTTAATGATTTTTCCGTTCATTATTTTTCCCCTCCTTTACCAAATGGTTTCGGGATTGTAAATCTCTCGATCAGCGGTACCAGCATGTTTGCAAAGATGATGGAGTAAGAACATCCCTCAGCTGATGCACCAAACATACGGAAGATACCAAGGAGACATCCGCAGATGATACCGTAAATAATTTTTCCCTTCGGAGTGATCGGAGAAGTAACATAATCTGTTGCCATGAAGAATGCACCGAGGATCAGACCACCACCACATACTTCCTGAACAACGAACTGTCCCAGATCACCACTTGTAAGGTGTCCACCAAAAAGTACGATAAATACTACAAATGTTAAAATATATGTACCCGGGATTCTCAGATCGATAACACCCATCAGGATCAGGAAGATTGCACCGATCAGAAGAGCGATCACGGAAGTCTCACCGATTGTACCTGCGATACGTCCGGTAAACATAGCCATTGTATCGCTGTAAAGCTCGCCACCTTTGATCACTGCCAGCGGAGTAGCGCTTGACACACCGTCAAATGTGAAGCTTGTCATCGGGCCTGTAAATGCAAGAAGCAGGAAGCATCGAGCACCAAGTGCCGGGTTCATAAAGTTCTGTCCAAGTCCGCCAAAAATCATTTTTACAACAACGATCGCGAAAGCGCCACCGATGATCGGAATGAAGAATGGTACAGTATGTGACAGGTTCAGGCCAAGAAGTAAGCCTGTAACAACGCAGCTCAAATCAGCTACGGTCTGTTTCTTGTGTGCAATTTTATTATATAAGTATTCGGATACCAGACAGCTTGCGATAGAAACAACAACAACTGCCAGTGCACGCGGTCCGAAATTGATAATACCAAATACAGTAGCCGGAAGTAATGCGATGATTACATAAAGCATGATTCTCTGTGTACTGTCTTTGGCTCTTATATGTGGTGATGATGTAACATTGTATAACTCACTCACAATAATCCACCTCTTTCTAACGTTTTTTATTTTTTCCGTCTGTTTGCAAGAATTGTTTTTCTCATGGATTTAATCGACTGTGCAAGATTTCTCTTTGCAGGACATGTGAAGCTGCAGCTTCCACATTCTACACATTCCATGCCGTGCCACTGTTCAAACGGCTCTTCCAGATGATTTTCTGCAAAATCAGCAAGTCTGGATGGAACAATTCTGGATGGACATGCTTCTACACAACGACCACAGTTAATACATGCTGTTGCATTCTGGGTAGCATCCTCAACTGCATCTTCTGTCAGACACAACAGTGCAGATGTTGTCTTGGTTGTCGGAACGTCAAGTCCGAACATTGCAAATCCCATCATAGGACCACCGGAGATTACTTTCTTCGGCTGAGTCTTGAATCCGCCTGCTGCTTCTACTAACTCTGCATAGTTTGTTCCGATACAGACATAGAAGTTTCTCGGATCTGCGATTGCGTCACCTGTGATGGTAACGATACGGTGCATCAGCGGTCTGCCAAGTTTTACTGCATGATAAATAGCAACAATTGTGTCAACGTTGTCTACGATACAGCCAGCATCT
>Ga0129312_1000878_pt1 | contig 20853 bp, 17 predicted proteins | sample O827metagenome_FD_94434 | JGI IMG/M metagenome (GOLD analysis project Ga0129312, IMG submission 94434) | Orangutan group fecal microbial communities from Wisconsin, USA - O827 metagenome | ecosystem: Host-associated > Mammals > Digestive system > Large intestine > Fecal | place: USA: Wisconsin... | reverse complement strand
TTTGATATATGATGATAATAGTTTCATAATTACCAAAAATATCACAAATATTTTTATAATTTTGGTTAATCTGTTTCTGCTATAACTGCTATAATGACGCTGTAACAAATAAGGAACTACTTAACAAAACCTCTTTGTAGAAGGCTGCTAAGCAATTCAGATTTTTGGAGGAAAAGATAAATGAATACTTTAAAAGCTGAAAAAAGAAGCATGGATGTCAAAGCAAAGAAACTCAGAAGAGAGGGATTCGTAACAGGTAACCTGTTCGGTAAAGAGATCGAAGGCTCCGTTCCGTTGAAGATGGACAGAATCGAAGTTGAGCGTCTGTTAAAGACAGATCACAAAGGAAGCCAGATCATGCTGAATGTAGAAGGACAAGATTACGATGTTCTGATCAAAGAGGTAGATTATAATTCAATGAAACGTTATGTTGACGAGATTGACTTCCAGGCACTGGTAAGTACCGAGAAAGTTCACTCGACAGCAGCAGTTGTAATTGAGAACCGTGAAAAAGTCCTTGAAGGTGCTCTGCAAGAGTGCTTAGAGGAGATTGAATACAAAGCATTACCGGCAGCATTGGTTGACCATGTTACTGTTGATGTAGCAGGTATGAAAGTTGGCGACGTTATCCGTGTCAAAGATCTTGAGATCACTAAGAACCCGGATGTCGATGTTCACACCGATCCGGAAGCTATCGTTGTCATGGTTGATGCGATCAGAAACAGCATCCCGGAGGATGAGACAGCTGACGAAGAAGCAGAGGCAGAAGCATAAGAGCCCAATTTTCAATTCACTGAAAAATGTTAAAAAAAGGGGGATCACAGAGTTAAGCGCTGTGGTCCTCTTTTTGTTTGCTAGGAAATTACGATGAATTTCCTAGCAGACAAAAGCACTTCGTGCAAACGATGCGCACTCGCATGAGAAGAAATTATTACTTCGCAAGCGTGCTCAGATTAAGTTTGATGAAGATTTTTTAGTACAAAAATCGGACAATTCATGGAAGAGTATTAGTTTTAATTATCGTGTATACAAAAAAGATACACAGAATTCTTCAAAAATATATTGTGCAAGATATATGATATATGGTAATATAAAACATATAAGAGTGCAAAATAAAAAACGCAGGAGGATTACGATAATGGAAAAGTTATTAATTTTAAATCCGGGTTCTACTTCTACAAAAATCGCATATTACGAAGATGAACAGCAGATCTTTGTAGAGAGCATTTCCCATTCCGCAGATGAGATTGCAAAATACGACCTGATCGTAGACCAGTACGAATTCCGTAAAGATATGATCATGGAAGTTCTGAAAGAGAAAAATGTAAAACTGGAGGATCTGACAGGTATCGTTGCCCGTGGTGGATTACTTCCGCCTCTGAAAGCAGGCGCATACCGCGTAAATGATGACATGGTATGGCAGCTGAAAAACAAACCGGCGATGGAGCATGCGTCCAACCTTGGTGCTGTAATTGCAGATGCAATCGCAAAACCACTTGGAATCCCGGCTTTCATTTATGACGGTGTAACAGTTGATGAGATGATGCCGATCCTGAAGATCACAGGTCTGAAAGAGATTACAAGAAAAGGTATCGGTCACAACCTGAACACAAGAGCAGCTGCAATGAAATATGCTCGTGAGAACGGCAAAGAGTACAAAGACTGCAAGCTGATCGTAGTACATCTTGGTGGTGGTATTTCTGTAACATTACAGTATGGCGGAAAAGTTGCAGATATCATCAACGATGAGGACGGTCCATTTGCTCCGGAGCGTGCAGGTGGTCTTCCGGTTCAGTCTCTGGTCAAATACTTTGGTGAGAGCGGCATGACTACAAAAGAAATGCTGAAAAAAATGAAGAGCCGTGGTGGTCTCGTAGCACATCTTGGTGTAAATGACAGCCGTGAAGTTGAAAAAATGATCGAGAATGGCGATGAGCACGCAAAACTGATCTATGATGCAATGGCATTAAACGTAGCACGTAAGATCGGTGAGGAAGCTGCAACTGTTGCAGGCGATGTAGAAGCAATCATCCTGACAGGTGGAATCGCATATTCCGAGTACTTCACAAACGAAGTAAAGAAAAATGCAGAGTGGATTGCTCCGGTTGTGGTATATCCGGGTGAGAATGAGATGGAATCTCTGGCACTTGGCGGACTTCGTGTACTGCGTGGACAGGAAGAAGCACACGAGTTTGTAAGAACTGAGTAATCAACATTTTTGTTTAGAAGTCCGAAAGGATTTACTATAAAGGGAGTATATTTTTTTATTACATAAATTAAGAACGCCTGTATTTTTTTCTCAGGGAGCAATTGGTAGCGACTGGGACAAAATACAGGCTTTCGCTTTAAAAAGTAAAACTTATAAATAATAAACACAGGGGCAACTTTAAAACTGTTTAAGACGCAATCCGGCGAATCGGTTTTGCAGATCTGGAGCCGTGTGCGATCGGTTTCCATTCCACTTTTTTAAATATTGCAACAAATGCGATCGGAATATAAGTCAGCATATAAATCGGGAATGTGAACATATATCCGATTTTTTTATACCATGCCATGTGGATATGTCTCCATTCAGTCAGTGTCGTATAAATGCCAAGTACGAGCATTGCGGCAGAGGTATTTACGGTAAATTTACCAACGCAAAGCAGTGCAGAAGTGAAATCCTGTGCGGTCAACAGTGCCAGAATCGTCAGTGTCAGTCCTGAAAAAGTAGCTACCATAGTCAGGATAAAGGCCGGAAGGTTTGACATCAGCATATCAAAACAGGAGAATCCTCCTTTTTTACCGATTTTGGATAATAATTGTCTGCCGTATTTTCTATATACCTGGAAATAGCCTTTCACCCAGCGCATACGCTGATGCCAGGATACCGAAAGTTTGGTTGGCTGCTCATCGAAAAATTCTGCGCGCTCGCAGTAACCGATTTTTGCGCCGTTTGCGATACAGTCTGCGGTAAATTCAATATCTTCTGTTAAAAGAAAGAATTTCCAGCCATCGTTTTTTTCAATTAGTTCACGGGAGATCATATATCCCGTTCCGGATACCATACAGCTGTTGCTTGTTCTCATTCTGCCGCGGTTCAAAAACTGTGCTTCATGTAAGAACCAGAGTCCATAGCCGTGGGAGATCCAGTTGTCACCAAAGTTTTTTGAGTTACGGTAGCTTGTAACGGCATCGTATCCGTCGTTAAATGTCTTGTTCATCTCTGTTATGTAATTTTCATCCAGAATATTATCTGCGTCAAAAATAAAGAATCCATCGTAATCTTCCAGATTGTTACTGAGTGAAATCTGATCCAGTAAATACTTTAATGCGTATCCTTTTCCAACCTGGATCCGGTTAAAACGTTCATATACATAAGTGCCATGTGCGTAAGCAACTTCAGCAGTAGAATCTGTGCAGTTGTCAGCAACAACATAAATGTCAACCAGCTCAGATGGATAATTCTGTTCATGAATGCTGTCTAACAGTTCGCCAAGTACATTTTCTTCATTTCTGGCTGCAATCAGTACGGCATAACGATGAAGCTGTAACGGTTTGTGTGGTTTTTCCTTCTTAATATACGGTGCGATCAGGTAGACAATCTGATAAGCAAAACAGGCAATGAATGCAAATAAGATGGACCAGTTGATCACACGGGTGATTGTAACTAACATAATTGGTTCCTCCCTGTGTGTTTGTGTTTTTTCTTTGTTGTAACCAATATAACAGCTAAATGTTAGAATTTACGGCGGCAATCCTTAACGATTCTTTAAGAAAAAGAGTGAAAAATATAAAGAATGAGAAAATGCGCTATCTTCATAAATCGTTAAGAATTTGGTGTGGTTTCCGGAAAGAATTGTCTGTTAAAGTGTCAGCATAAAGGAATTGCGGGAAATGATTCCTTTTCGAATGCATTCAAATCGAGTATAATAACGGGGAGGTGAAAGATTATGATAAATATTTTAGTATGTGATGATGATAAAGATATTGTAGATGCCATTGAAATCTATCTGGCTCCGGAAGGATACCATATTTTAAAGGCATACGATGGCATTCAGGCCATCGAGATGATGCGAAGCAACGATATTCAGCTTCTGATCATGGACGTTATGATGCCGCGTATGGACGGTATCCGTGCCACGTTAAAAATCCGTGAAGAATCAAACATTCCAATCATTATTCTTTCCGCGAAAACGGAGGATACGGATAAGATTTTCGGATTAAACGTAGGAGCAGATGATTATGTGACAAAGCCATTTAATTCTCTGGAACTTGTGGCGAGGGTAAAATCGCAGCTGCGTCGTTATACAAAATTGGGGACAATGACGCCGGAAACAGTATCCAATGTTTACCGTACAGGCGGACTGGAGATAAACGAAGATATGAAACAGGTCACCGTCGATGGCAGAATCGTAGAAAAATTAACACCAATTCAATATAATATCCTTCTTTTCCTGACCCAAAACAAAGGAAGAGTGTTCTCTATTGAACAGATTTATGAAAATATCTGGAAAGAGGATGCCATCAATGCAGATAATACCGTAGCGGTACATATCCGACATATCAGGGAAAAAATTGAGATCAATCCAAAGGAACCGCGTTATCTGAAAGTGGTATGGGGAATCGGCTACAAGATGGAGGATATTAAAGTCGAGTAGAACAGGAGATTCTTTATGAAGAAAAAATATTTTTACAGCATGTGGGCGAAGATGCTGACAACGTCGGTTCTTCTGATCGCCGGCGGTCTGACTGCAGTCTGTGCCGGATGGAGTATGGCTGGGCTTTCTTCAGGCATGAACGTGAATGAGATTATGAGCCCGGTTTCCTATGAGGAAAGTCAGAAGGCAGAGCACTATGTGAGACGGGAACTACAGGACCAGCTGGGTAAATTCAGCTCTGAAACTAAGATTTTGCAAGGAAATGCTTATAATGGTGATCTGACTTTAGATATATCTAACTTGAATGATGGTGTAAATGCAGAGAACAAAAACCAGAATCTGGAATATAAACTGTCCGATCTGGATGCATTTTACAATTCTGATGGCTATCCGATCCTCTGCTGGCTGACACAGACAAAACATGAATATGTGTATGATGCATATGAAGAAGGTGATGAAACCGATACCAGCGAATATAAGACTTCTAACTCCAGTACGGAAACTACAACTGTTCCTACAGCGGAATCTGCCACAGATACCAATATTCCGGAACCGGTGAATGTAGAAACGACGAATATCAGTGGCTGGTTTGACGCAGGTGATGGAAGTACCGGTGACAACAGACATCCGGAAGCATATGATTCTTATCAGGTGAAATGTTATAATAATGAATCGGACGTAGTATATGCAAACGGAATTGATGTCGAGCAGAAATTTATTAAAAATATCAACGGTGTAACGCTGGCTGAGTATGCACGTGAAAATGATCAGCTGAATCTGCTTTCCGATTATTATGATGATTTGCTGGAGGCAGCAAGTCAGGTACACGATCTGGTAAACCAGACATCGAGTATACAAAAGCAATATGACAATACAAATGTATATGTATATCTGGTAAACGAAGATGATGGTACTATATATACGAATGTGCCGGCCTGGAATACAGAACAGGCCATGTCCCTTGACCAGTTGGAAGAGCAGTATAAGAGCAAAGATTATTCTGCACAGGGTAAATACCTGTATCTGATGATGGATGAGGCATCCGGAGATAGTTATGCATCTGTAACTTTCCTGGCGGATGAACTGAAGGGAATGATCAGAGATATTATGGGAGACGGCAACTGGAGGATTTTTGCCGGACTTGATACCAATTATCATTGCAGAACATCGCAATCATATTATGATTCCATGTATTATACGGCTTATCAGGATATATCCGGACAGATTGCATTTAACTTTGGAAATGGCGAATACCGCATAAATGTTTTCGCAGCTATCTGGGTATTCTTAAGTCTGGCAATTGTAATGATTATTATGATCGGAGTACAGACCGGACGCAGACCGGAAGATGACGAGATTCATCCGGTACTTATGGATAAGTTCCCAATCGAGATTTTGATGATCAAGGATATTATTCTCTGGGTTGCACTGGTTGTTGGATATGCGGAATCTGTTGTTCACATTTCCTCTAATGATAGATATTATTACAGTACATTACCGTCTGCGTTTGGAAATGCCATGGCACAGTGTACGGTTTTAGGAGTCCTGGCAGCAGTATTGTTCGCATGGAATGTGAAGAGTTATGGACGAAGGATCAAAGAAGGTAAACTTGGCGGAAGTATCATCGCAAGTATTGCACATGCAATAAAAAGAACTGTAGATGCTTCCAGAAAAACAATTCAGAATTCTTACCGTGCCCAGAAAGCAAACAAACAGCTGCTGATCGCATATATTGTACTGATCGGTGCGCAGATCATTTTTATGTGGATCATTTGTACCTTTGGCTTTAATTATATGGGCGGACTGGCATTTATCTTCTTTGTGCTGATGGTATTATTTGATATTTTTGTATATTTGAAAATGTTAAAGAGCACCAGTGGAAAGGAAGCGATCAAAGATGGTATTCAGCAGTTGGCAGCAGGAAACCTGGATTACCGTATCAATACCGAGCACATGTCCGGAGAAAATCTGGAACTGGCAGAAGAAATCAATAAGGTACGTGATGGAGTAGAAAAAGCCGTAGATGCGCAAATGAAAAGTGAACGACTGAAAACCGACCTGATCACAAACGTATCTCACGATATCAAGACACCTCTGACATCCATTATCAACTATGTGGATATACTAAAACGCGAAAATATTCAGGATGAGCGGATCGCCGGTTATATTGAGATTCTAAATCGCAAAGCACTGCGTCTGAAACAGCTGACAGAAGATCTGGTAGAGGCTTCCAAGATCAGTTCCGGAAACATTACCCTGACGATGCAGGAAATTAATCTGAAGCAGCTGATCAAGCAGACAAACGGTGAATTTGAAGAAAAATTTGAAGCAAAGAACCTGGATCTGATCTGCGAGCTTCCGGAAGAACAGATGCTGATCATGGCAGATGGACGCCGGATGTTCCGTGTCATTGAAAACTTGTATAACAATGCGGCAAAATATGCGATGCCGGGAACCAGGGTGTATGTAAGCGGAAGCATTGAGGGTGATACCGTCGTATTTTCCATGAAAAATGTGTCCGAGAATCCGCTAAACTTTAAGGCAGATGAGCTGGTGGAGCGTTTTGTGCGGGGCGATGTCTCCAGAAGCAGCGAGGGCAGTGGACTTGGTCTTGAGATTGCGCGAAACCTTACTGTTATGCAGAAAGGCACCTTTGATCTGTATCTGGATGGGGATCTGTTCAAAGTAACGATCAAATTCCAGAGAATCAAAAAGGAGGAACAGAATCCAAAGACAGAAAAGTCAGAAGCATAAGTAAAATAGAAAGTCAGGTTACGTTGACTGAAATTTAGCATTGTGGAGATGTGTAGAAGAATTAAGTCATGAATCCGGTTGAAGAAAAGAGATGGACAGACGTAAGAAAAAGTTACGGAAGTTCATCTCTTTTTTCAGGAATGCCATGTTGCGTATTGTGTCGAAATTTTACGATGAGATTTTCTTGAGTACAGACATAATTGTGCTACAATTAATGTAACAGTAATAAAGGAGGATTTTATCGTGAAAAAAGTACGATATATGATTTCAGATGCGGCAAATATGATGCAGGTAGAGTCGCATGTGTTACGTTACTGGGAAGAGGAACTGGATTTGGAAGTCCCGCGCAATGAGATGGGACACCGTTACTATACCGAAGAGAATATACAGCAGTTTCGTCAGATTAAGAAATGGAAAGAAGAGGGCTATCAGCTTAAAGCCATTAAAATGATGCTGCACAATGAAAATCCGGACTGTGAGGAATTTTCACATGAAACTATGGCAAACAGCCAGACCGGACAGGCATCTGCGGTGCAAAATGAAAAAAGTACTGCAATGCCTTCGTCTGCTCAGCTGCCTCAGGTGAAAATAGATGGACAAGCTTTGCCGACGGAGGCAGCAAAAGACATGTCACGGCTGGAACAGTTTCAGCTTATGATGAATGACATTGTGAGAAATGCCATTGCCGAGAACAATCAGGCACTTGGACTGGCTGTCGGCGAGCAAGTAGGAGAAAAAGTCATCAAAGAAATGAATTATCTCATGCGTGAGCAGGAAGATGCACAGGAAGACCGCTTCCGAAAACTGGATGAGGCCATCCGAAGCAGACAGATGCAGAAACGGCGATTGCGACGGGAGAAAAAACAGAAGATGCCGAAGGAGAAAAAGTCCCGGGGGCATTTTCGAACCGGGGAAAGCACGCTTTGAATTTTGGGATGGCTTAAAAATTTGCCATGTTAGGTTTCTATAGGAATTCCTGTGATTTTGTCTCAGTCGCTACCAATCGCTCCTTGAGAAAAAATCACAGGAGTTCCTTATTTAGGCAGTGAAATTTGGTAAATTTTTTGCGCCACCCTGCACTTCGTGCCACATGCACATCTACGTTTATGATTAAATCAGTGTTATGCCGTGCATGCAAAAGCCACCCAAAACAAGATTTTGATGGTATTATAGAGAGAAAGAAAAACACAGGAGAAGAAAAATTATGTACATTATTCCAAGACCACAACAGTGGTATCAGAAAGAGGGAACGTTTATACTAAAATACGATCGGGGGATTGTGCTTAACAGTAACTGTCCACGGGAAGTTTATGAGGATGCGCAGATTCTGCAGCAGGATTTGGCGGATTATGCAGGTTTTGCCATGAATATCCGTCGTGGAATTACGGAAAATGGCGATATCTGTCTGCAGTTAGGAGAGCACATGGCAGAGCAGGAGTACACATTGCTTGTTCAGCCGCATGGCATCTGCATCACCGGCGGCAGCGCCTGCGGCATTTTTTATGGAATTCAGACGCTGCGTCAGATCATTCGGCAGTGCGGATGCTGTATTCCATATACGATCATTGTGGATCAGCCGGAAATTTTGCATCGGGGATTTTACCATGATGTGACCAGAGGGCGGATCCCGACCATGGATTACCTGAAAAAACTGGTGGATTGCATGGCTTTTTACAAGTTGAATCAGCTGCAGCTTTATATGGAGCATACTTTTTTGTTTCGGGGATTTTCAGAAGTTTGGAGGGATGACACGCCGTTGACGGCGGAGGATATTCTGGAACTGGATGCGTACTGCAGAAAAAAGCATGTGGAACTGGTTCCGAGTATTGCCTGTTTTGGACATCTGTATAAAGTACTTCGGACAAAAACATATAGTGTGCTGTGTGAGATGCCAGGAATGGAAACGGAGCCCTTTGGTTTTGTGGAACGGATGCGGCATCATACCCTGGATGTATCAAATCCGGAGAGTATGCGGCTGGTAAAATCATTGATTGACGAATTTATGCCGCTTTTTACAACGCAGTATTTTAATATTTGTGCGGATGAAACCTTTGATCTTGGAAAGGGAAAAAGTGCAGCACTGGCAGAAAAAAAAGGGACACAGCGTCTGTATCTGGATTTTGTAAAAGAACTTTGTGAATATGTGGTGAGTAAAGGAAAAACACCGATGTTCTGGGGTGATATCGTCGGTGAATTCCCGGAGGCAGTGCAGGAGTTACCGAAAGAAACAATTTGTCTGAATTGGGGTTATGATGCGGATTGGCCGGAGGATTCAACACGAAAACTATCGGAGGCGGGAGCAAGACTTTATAACTGTCCGGGAGTCAGCGGTTGGGATCAGCTGGTGAACCAGATTCATGTTTCTTATGAAAATATCAGCAGAATGTGTCGGTATGCGCATACTTACAAGGCAGAGGGATTGTTGAATACAGACTGGGGTGACTGCGGACATATCAATCACCCGGATTTCAGTCTGCCGGGAATGATTTATGGAGCAGCTTTTTCCTGGAATTTGGAAATCCCGGAGTTTGAAGACATGAATCGTCAGATTTCAAGAGTGGCTTACGGAGATGAGACAGGAACACTGGTGTCTTTGTTGGTGCGTATTTCTGAAAGCTGGAAATTTACCTGGAGAAATGCAGTAGATTGGTTAGAGCAGGCACCAGAGGTACGGTTAGAATCTGCTGAAGTATATGAGAAAGCTGTGGAGGATCTGGAACAGATCCAGACAGAATTGTATCAGTCTGTTACGCACCTTCCAATCGCGCAAAGAGGACAGATCCATGCATATCTGATCGCGGTAAAGGGAATGATTTTACTACAAAAGATTGGTATTGTATTGACGGATAAAGGAATTATTTCTGAAATGCAGACAGAAGAATGCTTGTCAGAAAAAGGACAAAATAAATCAGAAGACAAGCGCTGGAATTCAGAGAAAGAACAAACCATGTCAGAGGATGAACGTTGGAATCTGGCAGAATTACTGGAATACTGGCTGTATGATTACAAGGAACTCTGGCGCAGTACGAGCCGGGAATCAGAACTTTTCCGGATTCAGCATGTGATCTGTGCCTATGCGGACTGGCTGCGAAGTTAAGTATGACAGTAGGTTGTTTTTCAAGAAAATAGCGTTAGCGTTTCACATGCAGTGGGGTTTGTACATTCCTGAGAACTGGTAATTTTTAAGAAAAATTCAGAAATTCAATAGAGGATTTTCAAATTTCTCTGTTATACTGATCAAGTCACAAAAAAGAAAAGAGTTTGAGCACGGATCATTCGTGTGTGAATAAACGTGACCTGGAAGGGCAGACGAGTATGAAAATGACAGAACAGAGAAAAAAGAATTTGATCCAGACCATGATATATACAGCCATTCTGGTTGCGTTGTTTGTATGTCTGATCGGGCTGATCCTGCCGGAGGGATGTTTTTACGGTTCTACGACAGACTGGTACAATCAGCATGTAACACTGGCAGAGACAATCCGCAAGACATGTTTGCAGGAAAAAACGCTGGCGCCGGCATGGATCTCCATTGGAGGAGGCAGCAACGGATTTCAGTTTGCGTATTATGGATATTACCGGCCGGATATTATCATTGGATGTCTGCTTCCGCAGGTGCCGATGACGGTTTTGATTCCGCTTTATGCGCTGTGCTGCTATCTGGCAGCAGTGCTGCTGTTGGAATACTGGCTGCGTCTGGAAGGGCTTTCTCCATTCCTGGCATTTTTCGGAAGTATGCTGTTTTTGCTGGCAGACTGCTTTTTCCAGACACATCGTCAGATTATGTTTGTAAATTATCTGCCGTTTCTGATTCTGGCATTGATCTTCCTGAAAAAAAGAAGATTTGCGATGATGTCAGTTAGTCTGACGCTGGTTTATCTGCATAGTTTTTACTATGCGATCGCCTGCCTGGCGGTCATTGGATGGTTTGCCATCGGCATGCTGCGTAGAGAGGACAAAACAGGGAAGAAGAAGCTGCTGTTTCAGGGGGTGGTAAGTGTATTTTTGTCTGTGGGAATGGCGATGATGCTGCTTCTGCCTACGTTTCTGGCAATTTTGGAGCACAGACACAGCGGAGAAAAGGCGACAACAATGGCGGAGCTGATTGTACCAAACGCGCAGAATTTGCTGTATTCTCCGTATGGAATGGGCCTTACGATCATATGTGCGTATCTGCTGCTTCTGGGCCTTACGATTCGTGAAGTACGCTGGCAGTGTGCCCTGCTTCTGGCGGGCAGTTTGTTTGGAGTAGCTTCTTATATATTAAATGCGACATTGTATGCCAGGGGAAAAATCCTGATTCCATTTGTGCCGGTTGTGATTTTGTATTGCATGAAGGTTTTTCAGAAGGTCCGGTGTGGGGAAGTGCGCTGGCAGTTCTGGCCTTTTGTGCTTCTGGCAGTTGGAATTTTTACCCAGCGAAATGAAATCTGGTTTGCAGGAATTCTATTTGACCTGATCGTACTTTTCGCGATTGCTGTGATAGATCTGATCTGGCGTAAAGCAACTGGAAAGATGGGTGCAGGCCACATGTTTACCGGGGAAACCGGTCTGGTGCGGTATCTGCCGCTGCTTGTAATGCCATTCCTGATTTATCTGTGTGTGGCAGCCGGAGAGGGATGGCGGGGCATTCCAAATAAAGATGCCAGTCAGCTGGCAGGATCAAAAGCGGCAGGACTGGTAAATTTCCTGACGGGAACGGAGGACGAAACGCAGAACAGTTCGGCATTGACAGAAAACAGTGTGGATTTAAATAAAAATGCGGGTCAGACGCAGGAAGAAGAAAATTTCACAGAGGAAGAACTGCAGACCGTCTGTGGAAACAAACTGTACCGATGTGATAAACTGACAGATACCAAAATGGAGTGTAATGCGCTTCAGTTTTACGGTCAGCAGAGTGCAAATATGTATTCTTCCGTGACCAATTCACTGTATCAGAATTTTTACTATAACATCGTGAAAATGCCGGTTCAGATCAACAATCGAACCGCTCTGCTGGAGGAACGCAATCCACTGTTTGCACAGCTGATGGGTGAGCGTTATATTCTTACGACGGAAAACAAAATGCCATACGGATATGCTGTGCTTTTACAGAAGGGAAAAAATGTAATTGCGGAAAATCCGAATGTATTGCCGATCGCATATACGACATCGGATACTATTTCAAATACACAGTTTGAAGCACTGAATGATACGGAAAAGATGTCGGCACTGAGCCGTTACACGGTAGCTGGAAACGGAGAACAAAACGAAGTGAATGTTTCTGAAATGGAGCAGATTTCGTTGCCGTCACTTGATTCGGAAGATGTCAGTGTGACTGGTGATGTTCAGATCAAAACGTTGAAAAATGGATACCGCATTCAAGCTGGAGAAGGCGGCGGTGTGCTCCGTATGCCTTTAGATTCAAATATAAAAAACGGCACGTTATATTTCCGGTTTGATGTGAAAAACCGTACCGAAAATGCGGTTATTATTTCGGCAAATGGCAGAAAAAATAAACTGTCAGGGGCAACGGCGCCGTATCCAAATGAAAACGATTGTTTTTCCTATATGCTGAAAGAAAAGGGAAATGATAAATATATCTCTCTGAAGTTATCTGCAGGTACTTATGATCTGACTGATATGGAATGTTACCGTCTGCCGACAAATGTGTTTAACGAAAAACAGGTGGAAGCGATGGAACTGCAGCCGGAAACAAAGTGGGAGTCAGACAGTATCTTAAACGGTACAGTAACTGCCGGGGAGGATGGGTATTTTGTGACATCCATTCCAATGCAGAATGGTCTGAAACTGTATGTGGATGGCAAAGAGACAAAGCTCGAGACCGTGAATACTGCGTTTGCGGGTGCAAAAATTTCCGCGGGATTCCATTCAATCAATCTGCGGTTTGATGCGCCGGGACAAAAATATGGTAAGAGGGCAAGCGTGTTGTCAGCAGTACTTTTTGTGATCTGGGAAGCAGGAACTGTACTATACAAGAAGAAAAGAAAGCAGGAATTAAGCTCAGACAGGTAAAACATTTGACAAATGAATGCTGAAAATAACAGTGATAGAAGAAAATTGTGAATAACAGAGTGGAGTGAAAATGGATGCCTTTTCGGGTGTCCATTTTGCTTTGTAAAAAAAATCTCTTTTTTAATTAAATTGGTAGCACCAATGTATTGAAATTATTGAAAAACATGATATAATAGTTGATAAACTGAATTGCATTTTTAGGAAAAAAATAATTACTATAAAATGTAGACTTTTTGACCAGGGAAAAGAGGCGTTGTTATGAAATATATTCGTCAATTTGTCATTATTCTTTTTATTTCTTTTATAGGAGAAGTTTTGAAATATGTATTGCCGTTGCCGATTCCGGCAAGTATTTACGGACTGGTACTGATGTTTATTTTGTTAGAGACAAAAGTGCTGAAAGTGGAAGCGGTTCAGGATGCGGGGAAATTTCTGATCGAGATCATGCCGATGATGTTTATCCCGGCTGGTGTTGGTCTGCTGAATGCATGGGATAAGTTAAAACCAGTGTTGATTCCGGTTATTGTGATCCTGTTTATCTCAACGATCGTAGTTATGGGAATATCCGGAAAAGTAACACAGACGATGATTGAAGCAGAGGAGCGTAAGAAAAATGAAGGACATTCTGAGTAATTCTATGTTTTTCGGCGTACTGGTGAGTATCCTTGCATATGAAGTCGGTGTACTGCTGAAAAAGAAATTAAAATTTGCACTGTTAAATCCGTTGCTGATCTCCATTGTGATCATTATACTGATCCTTGTGGGATTTCATATTGATTATGATACATACAACAATGGCGCACAGCTTTTGAGCTATTTGCTGACTCCGGCAACGGTATGTCTGGCAATCCCGCTGTACGAGCAGATGGAACTGCTGAAGAAAAACTGGAAGGCCATTATTGGCGGTATCGTGGCGGGCGTTCTGACTAGTTCAGTCTGTATTTTAGTGCTGTGTCTGATCTTTCGACTGGAGCATGATATGTTTGTTACCCTGCTGCCGAAATCCATCACGACAGCGATCGGTATGGGTGTATCAGAAGAGTTGAACGGTATCGTAACCATTACTGTTGCGGTTATCATTATTACCGGCGTGGTTGGAAATGTGCTGGCAGATTTTGTATATAAGTTGTTCCATGTCACTCATCCAGTGGCAAAAGGAGTCGGACTTGGTACGTCAGCCCATGCGATTGGTACAGCAAAAGCACTGGAAATGGGTGAGACCGAAGGTGCCATGGGAGGATTATCCATTGCTGTGGCAGGTATTTTAACCGTTATCGTAGCACCGATTTTTTCGCATATTATATAGTTGATAGATATGATCTCATAGAGGTGAATTGGATTCCAGTATGCTTTGGTAAGCGCTTAACAGAAAATTATATGCTCTCTTTTAGATAGGCAGAACTGTTTATTTGAAAGAGGGCATTTGTTTTTATCAGCGATGAATCCTACTTGCAAAAATATTACATTGTACTTATAATCTATGTTAGAAAAACTGGAAGATGTTGGGGTCAAAAGATGCCATACGAATTGTTCCGTACTTCGTACTCCCACAATGTTATACAAAAAATGATATACTCATTTTTGCGAGGGATTCCAGTATCAGACAAATTGTAGAAAGAGAGAATAAATATGAAGTATAAATGCGTGAACGAACTGGACAAATTCATGTTCCAGGATGCGGAAGTGAAAAAAATGGAGTTTAACCCGGGACTTATGACAATGGTATTGCTTGGAGTAGCCGCAAGACATAATAATCCATCCAATGATACTTTAGTGGACCGTTATCTGGATGACACAGAGATTCGGTTCAAATCCCCGGTGATCACGAGGTTTTTATTAGAGGGTGCAAAATATTACGATGCAAATAATGTACTGCAACGTGAAGTGCCGGATCAGGATATTCCGGAAAATCAGTTTAAAGAGATTTTCCAGAAAATGCAGGAAGACGGAAAAGTATTTGTAGTGACACCGAAGCCTGCAAAAAATGGCGGCGCGTGTTGCTGTGAGATTGCTGTGGATACAGACGAAGATACTTACTGGGTAGAAGTAGAATTCGAAAAAGCGGTCGTAGAATGGGAGCATTTCCTGAATAAAGTACAGGCATAGAGAAGATCAGAAGTGCAGATGAACGATACTGATACGGAGGAAAATAACGGGAATGGTACTGACAGGTATTCTGATTGTTGCTGCAATTGTTATTGGTTTACTTGGCTTAAGCGTGTACATGCTTCGACCGGAAACAGAAAAAACACGTTCGTTTGATGCTTTTGAACATACAATGATCGCCCACCGTGGCTTATTTGATAATAATTCAGAAGCACCGGAAAACAGTCTGGCTGCGTTTCAAAACGCAGCGGAGCATGGTTTTGGCATAGAGCTGGATGTGCAGCTGACAAAAGATGAAAAACTGGTTGTTTTTCATGATTTTGATCTGAAGCGAATGTGTGGTGTACATAAGAAATTGACCGAATTAACATATACAGAATTAAAGCAGTATTTTTTGAAGAACAGTACACAAAAAATACCGCTTTTTTCTGATGTCCTGGAACTGATCAATGGAACAGTGCCTCTTGTAGTGGAGATAAAAGTTGGCTTTGACTATAAGGCAACCACGGAAGCTGCGGCTGCAATGCTGTCAGAATACAAGGGAGTTTACTGCATGGAATGCTTTAATCCATTGTCATTGGTGTGGTACCGCAGACATTATCCGAAGGTACTTCGTGGACAGTTATCCATGGATTTTTTTCAGAGTGAGGATAAAATGCCGCAGATCGTGCGTTTTTTCCTGACAAATTTATTGTTAAACTTCTGGGCAAAACCTGATTTTATTTCCTATAATCATAAGGACCGCCAGATCCGGGGCTTTCGCATGTGTCGAAAGCTGTTTGGGGTAAAAACTGCGGCATGGACGATAAAAAGCGAAGCTGAACTGCAGGCGGCCCGTGAAATATTTGATATGTTTATTTTTGACAGTTTTCTGCCAAAAGAAGGGGAAAAGGTGAGATTGAGTTGAGAAGACAAAAACAGAAGATTGATGAGAGTAAGCTGCTCTTTTCCAATCATGATCTGAAGGTGTTGCTCATACCGCTGATGGTGGAACAGTTGCTGAACTCCCTGATGGGAACCGTGGACAGTATGATGGTCAGCAACGTGGGAAGTGCAGCTATTTCTGCAGTTTCGCTGGTGGATTCCATCAACGTGTTGGTTATTCAGGTATTTACGGCGCTGACGGCAGGCGGTGCCATCATATGTTCCCAGTATCTTGGCAGAAAAGATGTGAAAGCCTGCAATAAGGCGGCGCGTCAGGTATTGCTTGCGATGCTGGTGATTTCCGTTGGATTGATGGCAGTGTGTATCGTATTCCGTTACCCGTTGCTGCGGTTGATTTTCGGAAATGTGGAACAGGATGTTATGGATAACTCTCAGATTTATTTCCTGATCACGGCGATATCTTTCCAATTTATCGGATTGTTTGACGCTAATGCAGCATTTTTCCGGGCAGAGGGAAATTCCAAACTGCCAATGACAATTTCTGCGTTGTGTAATCTGGTAAATATTGCCGGAAATGCAGTTTTGATTTTTGGATTTCATATGGGTGTAGCAGGTGCGGCGATTTCCACACTGATTTCCCGTATTTTGATGTCCATTATTATGATCTGCCGTCAGCGTGTGCCGAAACAGGAGATTGTCATCCGCGATTATTTCGGTATTCGCCCGGATATGAAGCTGATTTTGATCATTCTTTCCGTGGGAATCCCATCCGGTATTGAAAATGGTATGTTCCAGTTTGGTAAACTGGCAATTCAGTCCACGGTATCAACCCTTGGAACGACAGCGATTGCAGCTCAGGCGATGACGATTATTCTGGAAAACTTAAATGGTATTGCAGCGATTGGAATTGGAATTGGATTGATGACGATTGTTGGTCAGTGTATCGGAGCCGGAGAGAAAGATCAGGCGGTATATTATATCAAGAAACTTGCTGTGATATCAGAGTTTGTGGTGATCGTCTGCTGTCTGTTGATCTGGGCATTGACGAAACCGATTACAATGATCGCAGGCATGGAGCCGGCAAGTGCGGACATGTGCTTTTACATGATGACAGTAATCACCATTGTAAAACCGATTGTGTGGGTTCCTGCGTTTATTCCACCGTATGGATTGCGTGCAGCAGGGGATGTTAAATTCTCTATGATCTTGTCAACCTGTTCTATGTGGATTTTCAGGGTAAGTCTGTGTATTTACCTTTGCCGGGTGCAGGGATTTGGACCGATTGCGGTGTGGATCGGAATGTTTACGGATTGGACGGTACGTGGCATTATCTTTACGATTCGATTCCATAGACGGAAGTGGTTGGATCACAAAGTCGTTTAATGTATTGGATAAAAATTTACTAATTCCACTGCGTGAATTAAGAACTCCTGGCATTTTTTCTCAGGGAGCGATTGATAGCGACCGAGACAAAATACCAGGAGTTCCCATTAAAACCTAGAAAGTAAATTTTAAGCCACCCTAAACAAGAAGTTACGACAATAAATCTTTATCCTTTTTCAGCAGCGGCGGCGCGAAAGGAAACACATCCTGATAGGATTCAATTTCATCATCATTTTGCGGTCCTGATGGAATCAGACCAGTCTGGTCATTTGCAGAAGCAGATTTTCCCAGATAATCATAGTCAAAATCATCCGTTTTATCTGCCTGCTCAAACGTGCCGGTAGAAATGGAATCTTTGCTTGGATTGCCATAATTTCGATGACAGTTGGTATCATGTATATTGCTATGTGTATGCGTATTTTTGCTCATGTTCAGTCCTCCAGATATAATGTTTAAGTTTGCAATATTAGTATTAGTAGAACGACGGAAATTATACCGGCATTGGAGAAGGACAGTGAGTTTCACAACGTAAAAAGGAGAAGAACGTAGATGAGTGCCGAAAGGCATGGTCTGGGGCCGGAATAAGGACAGCGAGTTTCGCAACGTAAAAAGGAGAAGAACGTAGATGAGTGCCGAAAGGCATGGTCTGGGGCCGGAATAAGGACAGTGAGTTTCACAACGTAAAAAGGAGAAGAACTCAGATTAGTGATGAAGGGCGTCTTAGCCCAAAGCACTCATCTGAGTTCTTCTCCTCTTAATCTTCAAAAATCACGCTGTCCAATATGAAGGCCATCGTTTTATCCATTGTAAGCTGATCGGCGATATTCTCCACATCTTCCTCTTCCAACGTATTCACGAATTTCTCCGGATCTTCTTCTTCCTCTATCGCAATTGCCCGAAGCTCTTCAGCCAGATCTTCCGGTGTAATGCTGATCTTTTCAGCTGCAGCGACCGCATGCAGCACACTCTGTGCCTGAATAGCTTCCACAGCTTCCTGCTCTTTATCCGCATAAATCTCATCTTCGCTGTGACCAGAACGTTTGCAGTAAAGTTCCAGGGGAATCTGATTCATTTCCAGTTCGTCCAGAAAATCATCATAATAGATTTGTGTCATTTCTTCTTTCAGATCATCGTCAATCGGAATATCAGAATCGGCAATGATTTTTGCCATCACTTCCCGGGCAAATTTTTCCCGGACAGAAGTTTCCCGGCGTTCCTGCAGAGTTGCCAGAATTTCATCTTTCCATTCATTCAAAGTTTCATACTCGGAAAAATCTTTTGCAAACTCATCATCAATCGGTTGGTAGTCCATCAGACGAAGTTTCTTTAATGTTGTGTGGAATACAACGGAATGATTCTGCATGGCACTGATGCGGTAATCAGCCGGGAAAGTAACATCAATATCAAACGTGTCACCGATATTTTTTCCAACCAGTGCTTCATCGAACTCCGGTAAAAAGGCTTTGGCACCGATGGTCAGTGCAAAGTTTTCTCCATTTCCGTGTGGAATCGTTTGTCCATGATAGCGGCCTTCAAAATCAAGAATTGCCTGATCTCCGGTCCGTGCGCTGCGATCGTCGATATTTGTGGCAATGGCGTATTCTTTCTGTTTCTTTTTTAAAACATTCATGACTTCATGCTCCGTCACCTCAGTGTCTGGTCTGGGCATGCGAATGCCTTTGTATGTTCCTAATCTCATAAGAGTATAGTTCCTTTCATGTTATTATGTTTATAGATATCATAGCACAGAAGTGACGATATCGTATAGAAATATAAAAAAAAATGTTTTTATATATTGACAAAATGACTCGTGAGTATTATTGTATTAATCAAGTAATACAACAGTACAATGATACAAAAGATACATGAAATAAAAAGAAAGGGCAGTGGGATGATATGGCATGGAATTTTGTAAATGACCGATCGATTTATCTTCAATTGGTCGATATTATTCAAAACAGGATCGCAACCGGCTATTATGTGCCGGGCAGCAAGCTTGCATCGGTGCGTGATCTCGCCAGTGAGGCAGAGGTAAATCCGAATACGATGCAGAAAGCACTGGCAGAACTGGAACGCATGGGACTGGTTTATTCTCAGAGAACAAGTGGAAGATTTGTGACAGATGATGAAGGGAGAATTCAGCAAATGAAACGTGAGACAGCACGGGAAACCATACAGACATTTTTACAGCAAATGAAAAATATGGGTTTTGAAAAAGAAGAAATTATAGATCTGATCCGAGAGGAGAAAGGGGGAGCAAGTCATGAGCAGTAGATTAGAGTGCAGAAATCTGACGAAAGATTATGGAAATGTAATGGCATTGAGTGATGTCAATCTGACACTGGAAAGTGGCAGAATCGTAGGTTTACTTGGCCCGAATGGAAGTGGAAAGACCACGATGATTAAACTGGCTAACGGTCTGATTCAGCCCACATCCGGAGAAATATTATTAAACGGTTTAAAACCGGGACCGGAGACAAAATCATTTGTTTCTTATCTGCCAGATGCAAACTATTTACCGGACTGGATGAACATAGATGGACTGATTGGAATGTTTGCTGATTTTTATACGGACTTTGACCGGGAAAAAGCGAAAGAAATGATAAGACAGTTAAACCTTCGTGAAAAAGACAGGTTAAAAACATTATCAAAAGGTAATAAAGAAAAAGTGCAGCTGATTCTGGCTATGAGCCGAAAAGCAGAGATTTATTTTCTTGATGAGCCGATCGGCGGTGTGGATCCGGCGGCAAGAGATTATATTTTGAATACGATCATCCGAAATTATTCAGAAGATGCACTGGTTGTAATGTCGACACATTTGATCGCAGATATAGAACGTGTATTGGATGAGGCAGTATTTATCAATCGAGGAAACATTCTTTTTCATCGCAGTGTCGATGAAATCCGTGAGACAGAACATAAATCAGTAGATGAGTTGTTCAGGGAGGTATTCAGATGTTAGGAAAATTATTGAAATATGAGTTGAAATCAACCAGCAGAATTATGGGTGTGTTATATCTGGCCGTGCTGGTTGTGGCAGCAGTAGTTGGATTTATTGCCAGAGGAATGA
>Ga0129312_1000877_pt1 | contig 20893 bp, 35 predicted proteins | sample O827metagenome_FD_94434 | JGI IMG/M metagenome (GOLD analysis project Ga0129312, IMG submission 94434) | Orangutan group fecal microbial communities from Wisconsin, USA - O827 metagenome | ecosystem: Host-associated > Mammals > Digestive system > Large intestine > Fecal | place: USA: Wisconsin... | reverse complement strand
GGTTTGGTCGGATCTTCCTTTTCCCTGTCATACTCTGGTACCTTTTCAACAAAAACATAGGTGTCCCGGTTTTCGTAAGCAAATCTGATTTTTCGTGTGGTTACTGCTTCTGCATCGGCTTTTTCAAGCCATCGTTCTGCAGCCTTTTTTGCCTCTTTATATGTCATTTCATTTCCTCGACAGCTCTAAATATCTCTGGCCCTATGAATGCGTTATCGCATCGGAACACGCCGACGCTTCCCGGAGCCATGTCCTTGAACGCAGAAGCTCCTACATCTTCGCCGATTTGCGGATCAACAAACCTCACGGTCCCATCGAGAAGCTCCGCATTAAACACGTGTGCTCCTCCGTCTTTCCAGCTACATTGTACAATAAAGCGTGCTCCGTCATCAAAACGCTTAATTAAATCCTCGGCATAGCTCATTATTTCTTCCCCGTTCCCTCCGTAAACGGGGTATCCGGTAAGTCCGACTCCATCTGGGCTCATGGCGCGAGCCCAAGTTCCCCGAAAATGATCATTGATTTCGTAAAGTGGGCGGGCGACAACATCATATCCCCTTCTCCTAAGCTCGTATGCCACTACGCATTTTGTGCAATTCTGCGTGTATCGCCACGGCGAGAACGACGTACGGCGTTCCTCTTCGCACCGATCTTTGTTGATAACTTTAAGGGCATAATCAATTGAGGAGTCTTTTGCTCTCTTGAACTGCGATAAAACGAATTGTTCCCTTTCTCTAAGCTCCTGCTTTATGGAACTGTCTATCTTATCGTACTCGATTTGCCTCTCAAAAAGTGCTGCGCGTGCCATGCTTTCTTTTGCAGCCTCTTTGTCCGCAGTTACATAGTTTCTTCTTCGTCTTGCTTCGTGCCTGTTGGAAGCATGCTGTTCAGCCTCCTTTTCCAGCTCGGCGGCCTCCCTTTGTGCCTGATTTCTCCTTGTAACAGCTTCGTTTAGCTGTTCTTCGGTCATGCTTCCTGGGGTTTCGCTTCTTGCCTCTGGCCCGGCCTTCTTCTGCAAATACTCCGCATACTCCTTCCGGCTCGGTGCCAGTCTTCCGGAAACCGCTCCGGTGTAAATACGCTCCTTCTGCGTTTTCAGGTCGAGTGCATCGCACATTTCCCTGTACCGGTCAAGCATTAGCTGGTATTTGCACTTCTCAATCGTCAGGGTTTCTCCCTCGATCCCCGCCGCTTTCAAGCACGCTATTTTCTCCCGCTGCGCCCGGATTTCTACTTCCTTCCGCCGCTGCTCCTGCGTCCATCCGTAAAGCGTGTTCGCCTTCCCGTCGTACTCAATGGTTTCCTGCGCCTGCTTATACAGCCGCTCCAGCGCTTCGTCCGTGTATGCTCTCTGGCTGACTCCCTCGATGAATGGCAGAAAGTAGTGGTAGCAGTTCGCCCCCTGCAGTCCTGTTACCTGTCCGTATCCACAAATTTCACGCAAACCGTCGAGGGTATACACCTTTCCCTGCCACCATGCGTGGTCGCTTATTCCGTGGCTGCCGTCCGTTCGTGCGCCTTCGTGCCAGTCCACTTCGAACAAATTTGTTCCAAGCCTGCGTGCATCCTCAATTGCCATCTGTCCGGATAACTGATTCAGCCCGGTAAGTATTGCTCTTCTGGCCGCTACGTCTACCCGATCACTCTTTCCGGTTCCGTAGTCTATCGTTCTCAGGCCGCTGTTTGTCATGTCTCTTACAAGGTGCCGGATTCCTTCTTCGTAGCCGACCGCGCCGCTTGCAATATCAACCATGACCTGATCCAGCCTCTTGTTCACAAAATCCGGAACGCTATGAAACTTTTTCTTTCCGTCTTTCCCAATCGTAGTGAACCCGACCTGTGAGCTGTTCGTCAGGTTCCCGAGCCTCTCGTTCGTCTGGCGCCTCAATCCTTCTGCGAGCCTCTGAAACTCTTCGTTGTCCTTGTACGGTATGTGGTCTTTTCCCTTTGCCTTGTACAGCTCTTTGTCCCGGATGTGTGTATCCTGCATGGCCTGATCGTACAGCTTGTTGATGGTCGTCCCGGCGGATCTTGCCGCTCCGTACAGCAAACGGCGGATCTGGTAGCCTGTCTGGCCTAAAAATTCCAGCCGGTGCAGCTCATAATCCGCCGTTGTTGTAATCCTGCCCTCTTTCTTGATCCTCCTGCAGATATCCTCCATCAACCGCTGTTCTGTTTTCCTGAACTGTTTTGCAATTGTCCGGTCGATCTCGTTCTCGTACTCTTTGTTCATCCTATTCCATCACTTCGGACTCAGACTCCGGCAGTCTTTTCTTCGCCTGCTGTTCTGTCTCGCCGTACCACTTCGCCCGATATTCCTCCCGGCGCATGATGCCCGCCGCAACCTCACTCATGTCCTGCTTTCGCTGCGCCTGTGTATCCTCGATGATGCTGTCATCAAAATTTACAGTGATGTCTGCATCCTCTTTGAGCCCCGACTCTCCGAGTTGTACTCCGAGGCGCACAATAATCCGGAACAGCTCTTTCAATACACTGTCCAGAATCACCTCATGCTTCCTGACTGTCCTGTACAGATCGCTGTTCTCGCTGATCACTGCCGTCGCCGTTTGTACCGTCCCCGCCTCGAACCGGTAATGATCCTTCCCGAATCCGCACTTTTCCGACAAATAGTTCAGATCATCGTTGATTGCCTGCGAATGCTCCTGCGTCCTCAGCGTCGGATCTACCGTCTTGATCGGCTCCTTCATCCCCTCCGAGTAATCCTCCGGAAGCTGGTAGAAAACCGTATCGTTCGGGTCAAATGCCGGGTTCCCATTGCTGTCTGTCAGCATTTCCGGAGAAACAAAGATTCTCTTTTTCCCGAGCCCGAACTCGTTGTCGTAAGAATCGTATTTGTTGTCCAGAGCTGCCAGAATGTCTATCGCATTGGCAAATATTGCAATTCCCATCGGATTTTCTGTGTCCGTCGGATCTGCGTTGTTGCAAATGTTGAGCCGGTCGATGACGAACTGCCTCTCCGTGCTCCCCGTTTCAATTCTTGGTGCAAGTGTCCGGAACGGTCCGAGGTTGTGATATTCCTCCGGGGAAAGCTCCCGCCCGCTTACGGCTCCGCGCGTTTCGCTCTTTACAACTCGATTCTCAATGTAGTACGTCCCATCCTCGCCGATCCTATGGAGCTGAACGTGTACATACTCTTTTCCACCAATGATGTGAATAAACGTGAATGCGCACTCGGTGATCTTCCCATTGCTCCACGTAATCGGGAAAATACGATCTCCGGTTACGTAGTTAAGCCGAACGCTCCCTCTGATCGGTGCTCCGTCCGGTCCGATCTCCATGTCTGCATACGGCACGTATGCCACCGTTCCATACGCTGCCTTGAGCTCTTGGTATTTGCTCCCGTTCACGCTCCAGCCTGCTGCGTCCAGTACCTTCTTGATGTAGTCGTATGTCGCGTCATCGCTTACCGTATACGTGACCTTCTCGTTAAGCAGTAGGTTTGAAATGTCCTCGCAGGTCGTCTTTCCCATGCCTAAGCTCTTCCGGCGCATCTTAACCGTGCATCCTCTCCCGTTGTATATCTTGTATCGGTGGAACCCGGGTACGTCTGCTTCGTACCAGCTTTTCCAGACTCGAATCTTCCGGTAGAACTCGCTGTTCACCGTGTCTACGCCTTCTTTTCTCAAATACTTGATAATGTCCATTCGATCACCTGTAAATTGGAGCAACATACTCCTTCTCGTACTCCTTCACCGGGAGATACGGCTTCATCCTTTTCCATGCCCCCATGACTGCATATCTCATTGCATCGCATCCATGGTCAAACTCTTTCACCGGGACTTCTTTTCCGCGCTCTATGCTCTTCTTGTCGTACTCATACACACCTATTTCTTCGATGAGCATGGACTGCATAGGCGACATGCTCATCATCTGGTAGGTGAGTAGCTTCTGTACTCTTCCTATCCCCAGCGCAACATCGTTATTTGCGTCCCTCAGCAATAGCTCGTAAGGCTTGTCCCCCCTGCAGGTTCTCCTGACTTCCTCCGCGAGCCCTCGTGCAGAAGGGTCGATGAAGGCATAAAAATAGCCGCACCCGAAATCCGTATAAAGTCCGTCGAGAAAATTCTCGAAGTCTTTAGCGTATTCCGAGGGCGACTTCTGCCGTCCTGTATCTCTCCCGCTGTGGTAATACTCCGCGAGTCCTGTCATCTGATGCTTTTCATCGTCTATCCCCCATGCCTCGTAGGCCGTGGCGTTCTGCTGACCGTAGTCCACGCCAATGACGCATACTCGGTAATGCTTCTTATCTGGCCGCTGTATGCGCCCGTTTCCGAACATGTAGTAAATCACATCATCGACACCGACGCTGAGCCCAAGCCATACCCACCGGTACTGCCGCGCGTCTGTTTCCTTCATGATCTCAGCGGACCGGATCAGGTCATCTCCCAGCCACTCCGGCGGAACATCCCTGTAATCCGAATGAACGTGTATGCAGTCCGGCCGCTGTTCCATCTTTCTTGTCCATTGCACTACCGGCGCATTTGGATTCTTTGGAGGGTTGTACAAGTAAAGCATCTGGAACCCGCCGTGATTGCCTCGGATGAAGGTTGCCTCGATGTTCTGTATTTCGTCCTCGCCTTCTCCCTGCTCGAAGAACTCCGAAACCTCGTCCAGCACAACCTTCTTGATCGGCCTTTCCTCGTCGATGATGCCCTTCGTGTCGTCCACATTATCAGATCCCGTGAAGAAGATCGTATTCCCCGTAGCTTTGTACGTGATCTCCATCGGGCTGACTCGTATCTTGAATGCGCTTTTCTTCAGCCCAAGGCGCCCGATTGCTCTCAGAACCTCCTTGTACACCGTCTTCCTCAGCTTGTTGTGGCGCTTTCTCAATATGACCACTGATGCTGGCTCCGGGCTGATGATCGTGAAAACTGCTTCCAGTGCCATTTCCGAACTCTTCGTTCCGGCTCTCCCGCTCGTAATGATCTTGTGCAGATGCTCCCGGTCATTGAATACTTTCCAATACTTCGGGATGATCTGATCTTTCATGTGGACGATTTTTTTAGGCTTCTTCGTCACTGTCGTCTTCATATGCATCATTCACTATGATTACGCCGCTGTTCTCCTGCTCCTGCTCTTCCTCGCCGTCTTCTGCCTTCTCGCAGTAGCCATACAGTCTTGCATCTCTCTCCAGCTTCGCGCCATTCACGATCAGCTCCGAAGCTATCTTTGACGGGATAACCTCTGCCGGTGTGTTCTTCAGGGCTTCCACCCCCTTCTGCTGCATCAGCGTTCCGGCCTGCGCCTGTCTCTTCAGCATCGAGCGAATGGCATTCTTCCGCTCTTCCATCTCCTGCGCCGCCAGCATGTTGTCATACTCCCGCACGCGGTCCACCCAATGCCACTTTCTGCCCCACGTGCAAATCAGCGTGTCGCTTTTCCCCAAGGTTTCTGCCACTTTCGCATATGACCGGTTCGTCCCCATCTTCTGGTACAAGTCATAAGCCTCAAATGCCTTGTGGCTTTCCCCTATCTGCCTCTGCCATGGCTCACACTGTCTTCCCACTTCTTTCTCCTTTCAGCGCGTACTTGTACACAACGTCGCCGTTCTCATCTCTCCCGGAAGGAATCAGGATTCCCCCGTACATTCTCGCCGGGCTGTCTCCTCCCTTTACATTGTTCCAGTTGTTCCGGATGGACTCCGCCATCGTTATGTCATACATAAGCGCCAGCGCCCGGTTGCTCCCTGTGTTGTATCCTTCCGCATCGGCCCACTTGAAACCTCCGAAGTATTTCTCGACCTCCGGCTGGATGTCGCTGAAATGGACCTCGCCTTTTTCCTTCGCTATCAATATTGCGTTTCCGATATGCCCGCTCTGACTTGCGTTCCACTCTGGCGGCACTCCGCAGCAGTTCATTGCATCGTTGCACTCCATGCAGAACGCATCGCTTACATGAAACCTCAGCCCGAGTGAGTGCGCCGTCTCTCTCATGTCTTTAATGATCGGGGCCTTGATCGCCCTGTTCAGCCTTTTGTATCCTTGCTGCGTGCTGTTTTTCATGTAGAACGCATAAATGTCGTACCCTGCGACCCTGCTCATCTCTGCGTATCGTGCCTTCAGGTCTGCCGTTGCTCTGCTCTCCATGCAGAAAAACTCCGTTGTTACGCTGTCCGCTCCTGCTTCTGCAGCCTTCTTCATCAGCTCCTTGTAGTCCCCTGACACGCCGATGATGTATGGACGCAGCCTCAGCGTCACATGGACTCCCAGATTCGCCAGCCTCCGAATGGCCTCTATCCTCTCTGCCGGGCTTGCCACTCCCTTTTCGATTGCTCTTGCCTTTTCCTCTTTCGCCGTGATAATACTTATCTTCACGTGCCAGTTGTGCGTGTGCCTCCGGAACAGAGCCATGTACCTGTCATCCTTCGTCCACCATGCTGCCTTCGTCGAGAAGCTGATCGGATAGTCGATTTCGTCGAAATATCGTAGAAGCTCCAGTGTCACGCCCGCTCTTCTCTCGTACTCGTCGAACTCGTCTGCAAGGCCTCCCCACTGCATGATCCGCCTAGCTTGAATATACGGGAAGAACTGCCGCTCCTTCTTGTTTGCGTGCTCCGCATCGTTCTTCATTGCTTTCTCGAACAATGCTTTCACCTTCTCTGGATCCACGCACCTTGCCGATCCGTCCAGATACCCGTTCATCGAATGGCTCTTCTGGAAGTAGCTGAAACAATACTGGCAGTTGTACGCGCACTTGCTGTATGTATCAAACGTCATCGGCATGGAACAATCCGGAATTTCCATTGTCCATCGCGGTGACGTGTATGTTTTCTTTAGCTCCATTTTTTTCTCCTGCGTCATGCCTGCTTCTCTTCTACCCTGATGACTGTCGTCTGGGTTCCATCCCTGATCTGCCCCGGATAGCCGTTCTTTTCCGCCCAGCACTTTGCAAAATACGCATTCTCAAATTGCAAGGTTACAACATAGCTCCCGTATATACTGTCCTGATCATCTTCCCAGCCGTCCGAAATATTCTCGAATATCCCTTCCTCGTTGGCTCCAAGTATCAGTGCGAGCTCGTCCGCCGCGAAACCACTAATCTCCGCCAGCTCTTCGTCAAAGCCTGCAAGTATAGCATTCAGCTTGTCGTAGTCCCATTCTCCCTTGATCTTGTTCAGCGCAAGATTCAGGATTTTCTCGCTTTCTTCATCCAGATCTACTACAACGCATGGGACCGTCTTCTCCCCCATGTCCCTGAATACCTGCAGCCTTTGGTGGCCTCCTACAACGTACCCGGTCCGCTTATTCCACACGACAGGTTCAAGATTCCCGAATGTGCTGATGCTCTTTTTCAGCCTCTCGTATTCCGGCATTCCTTCTTCCAGCTTTACCCTCGGATTGTACGGGGCCTCTTTTAATTTCCCGATTTCAACATTCTCAATCACATTCTCGATCATATTCATCACCTTTCATTTTCACGACAACCGCCCGTGTCTTCTCGAACTCCTTCGGAATCCCCCTCTGGTTCAGCCATGCCTGTGCTTTCTCCTTGCTCGGAAAACTCATGTAAATCCTGAACGGTGGCTCTTCTGCGTCTCCTTCTCCGCCTCCATTCCCGCCTCCGCCTTGCTTTGGCGTTTCCGCTTCCTCTTCCAGAGCCTCTTCGTACATTGACGCAACTTCTCCGGGCTCAAATCCTGTAAACTTCAGCTCCTCCCTGTCCATTCCCTCAAAGATCTCGTCCAGCTTGTCATAGTCCCACTCGCCTTCGATCTTGTTCATGGCAATGTTGGCTGCTTTTTCTGTCTCTTCGTCCAGATCTGCAACGATGACTTCCGCTTCTTCGATCCCCTGGGCTTTCAGTACATTGAGCCTCTGATGGCCGCTGATAAGATTCCCCGTTTTTCTGTTCACAACAAGCGGCTCCACGAGCCCGAATCTTCCGAGGCTGTTTTTCAGTGCCTCATACTGCGCGTCGCCCGGCTGCAGCTCCACTCTTGGGTTGTATGGCGCCGGATTGATGTCTTCCAGCTTCATTACTTCTGTCTGCATGTGTAAAGTCCTCTCGTAATTCCGTGCTTCAGTTGCACTCCGTTTTCTCCGCTTCCCTTGGACGGTGTGGCAATGTCCCCGTACTTCATCAGGAGCATTCGCAGGGCCTTCTCTTTCCCGCCTGCCGCGTATGCTTCTTGGCATCCGCCATTGGCTGTGTAAAATGTCCCGACAATATTCGCAACCGTGTTCACTTTTAACAGGCCGCGAGTCTTGATCTGTTTCAGCATCATGTCGAGATCATCCCATACCGGCATCCGGTCATTGAACCGGTCTTTCCCAACAACGATCCCGAACAGCCCGGCGCCAATAAGGCCGTTCAGGCAGTATTTCCCGTATTTCTCCAGCGTTCCCTTGCAGAATACGGCATTCTGCGTCTGGTTCACTCCGAATACGTTTCTCCCGGTCTTTTCCAGTATCTCGAATGCCCGGCCGAATTCCTTTTCTGCAATCCCGAAACCCTCCTGAAATGTCCCGTGCTCCCCTATCGGGTCGTAGTATGCAAATTTCTTCACGTCATCATCCAACAGGATCAGGTGCGTTCCTTCCGGAAGGTAATTCAGGATATTGTTTCGGTTCCCTGCCGCATTGTGCGCTTCCCCGTATATGATCTTGGCTTTGTCTGCATACTTCTGATATGGCTCGATGTCGGACTCCGCGTTTAATGAAAGAATGATTCTTTCCCGTGGAACTCCGCTCTTCACTAAATAATCCAGTGTCGTTTGTCTCTCCGCCCTCTTGTAAGAAATGATTCCGTAAATGATTTCCATAGATCCTCCAAAAAAGTAAAAATCAAAGAAGCACCCCGGCTGTCCGTCCGAAGTGCTTCTTTTAGAAAGGTATTATGGAGAACTGGCTCCCTGCACGAGCAATGCATGATATAGAATAGCATCTTCGGAAACTGCCATTCAATGACACGGACTGCCATCAACTGCCAGCTTTCCGCCTTTTGATAAAATCTCTCAGCTCTCCGTACTCTTTCGTTTCTGCTTTCCCCTTTATATTCTCCCGCGCTCTTGCGTAGATCCTCATTTCCGTCCTTTCGCTCACGCTCAAAGTCCTTGCAATCAGGTCGTGCTTCTTCTGCCCTATGTGCCTCATCGAAAGGGCTATCCGCTCCTCCGGCCTGTCAAGTGTGGATATGCACGCGTCAAACAAGGTAATCAGCCGCATCATGTCTTTCCTGATGCGACCTGCCTTCTTCTCCTGCTCTTCAATTCTTGCCAGCACTTCCGGGATCTTGTCCGGTGTCTTACTGCTCTGTACTCTTTCCCCCGAAGTGCCTCCACCTATCCCGCACGCCATGTTCCTCAGCGCATTGGCCCGTTCCTTCGTCCTCTGCAGCTCCGATCTTATCTCCTCCGCTGCTTTTTCAAAAACCTCTACCGGATCTGTATTCCCCATCTTTCCTCCCGTTGCTTACTTCACAAGCCGAACGAACACTGCCGCCGCTGCAAGAATAAGGGCCGCCCCAAGCGCGAGCCCCCATGTGAAGATAAAACCAAAACACCTTGACAGGACAAATATAAACAGCCCGATAATCCCTACGTACAAGGCAAAAATTCCCGCGTAAACTGCCGCAATAATGAGCCAAACCACAATGCTTGCTAAAATATTTCTTTTCTTCATCTCTGTTTCCTCCTGTCTTTTCGTACTGCGTACTTGTAAACCGACCGTCTTTCTTCCACGAAGTTCATTTGCATGTCGATTTGCTTCCGCCGTCTTGCGTTTTCTTCTCTGTTTCCCTTGTAGTACCTCTGGTACTCCGGGCAGGAGCCATGACAGCCCACCGCCCGTTTCCCGCACTCTTTGCACGGCCCTGTGCTCATTTTTCGTTAATCCGCGGGCACCTTTCTCGGCAGCATGTTTCTGTTTCCGGAAGCGCCCGGCATATATCCAGAAGCTCCTTCCGTTTTGAGCTGAACCATACTGCCTTATTTCTGCACCCGTTGCTGAATCTCGCAAAGCTAAGTTCCTGCTTGCTCGGCTTCTTCATCGTCATTGTCATGGCTTCTTCCTCTCTGCGTCCTAATTGAACGGAAGCTCCTCGTCTATGCCATCCGGAATCTGCATGAATCCATCTATGGCCGCGTTCTGGCTCTCCGGCTGCGGAACGCTGTAATTATGTGCCACGTCGTTGCTCTGCCTGCTCTCGGCAAATTCCTGATGTCCAACCACAACATCTGTCGTGTAAACTTTCTGCCCGTCTTGCCGTGTGTAGCTGCCCGTCTGGATCCTCCCGGAAATGCAAATTTTCATTCCTTTATGCAGGTATTTCTCCGCGAATTCGCCGTTCTTTCCGAACCCAACGCACGAAATGAAATCTGCGCTTTGCTGGCCGTCTTTCTTAACTCCTCTGTCTACAGCCAACGTGTACCGCGCTATGCACATTGGCTGTGCTTCCTGCGTGTACCGTATGTCCGGATCCTTTGTCAATCTCCCCATCAAAATCACTTCGTTCATCTCCGGTCATCCTCCTCGTGAAGCCTTCTGGCTTTCTTGTACATTTCTTCAAAAACAATTCCGCTTTTTTCCATGAGTTTCTCTACCGGAATCCCAGCCGAAACAGCGATGTTCGCAGTAATCAGAAACGAAATTGTAAGTAATTCGCTTGCATCCCCTACAGTAACCAAGCCGCTGCGCGTGCCTGAAATGAACGAAATATCGTTTTCTTTTGCAATTGCCGCCGCCTTTTTAATAAGGCGATCCATTTCCTCTTTCGGGCTCTCTTTTGCTCTGCCTCTCTCTCGTGCATACTCCTCTGCGCTTTGTCTTTTCATGTCCTTCCTCCTCATGCCGTCTTGACCAGCCTTTCCAGCATCTCTTCATACAAGCCCTTGTACATGTCTCTCTGTGTCTTCACCTTTACAAGCTCCAGATCGTCCTGCAGGCTTTCCTTCTGCTCTTCCTTCGGTGCCTTTTTCATCTCCTGAAGCTCCTCGGCCATTTCCTGAACTTTCTTTTCAAGTTCGGCCGCCCGGTCCTCGGCCTCCGCTTTCCTGTTTTCCAGATCCTTCACCTTCTCATCGGAACTCTGGCCTTCCTCGGAAAGCCCTAATGTCTCTTTCACCGCTTCTTTCAGGCTCTTCACTTCGTCAGCTGACATCGACCGGAGAAATGTCTGTGCTCTGTCGAAAGTTGCGTATGTCAGCCTTCCCGGGTCCGTGTACATTTCCTCTCGTGCAACAATCCTGTACGGTGCACTCGGAGTCTTCGTTCTCATCAGCTTGAGCACCTCAGCGTATGTGTCATGCACGGCTACCGCAACGTATGTCCCAACGGTTCCCCTGCTCTCGCCGATTTCCACTATGTCTCCCTCGTATAGTGCCATCGTGTTCCACTGCGCGTTTTTGCAAGCATTGTTGATTGCCGTTGCAGCTGTCAGGTCCGCGTATCCTTCCCCGTTTTTCATCTTTCCATTTCCTTCCTGTAAATGCATTGCTCTCTCTCCCATCCCGGATATTTCATCCGCATGTATTTCTCTGCTATGGCGACCATCTGCGGCCGCATCACGCTGTTGTCCATCCTGTCGTGGCAACTCCTGCACACCGTAACAATATTCTGCTCGATCCCAAGCCCTCCGTGGCTCCTCGGCACAATGTGTGCTTCCGGGAGGCCCTGCATCCCGCAGAAGATGCAAAGCCCCTTATCCCTTTCTCTCACTCTTTCCTTCACGGCCGGGCTGATCGCGCAGGCTCTCGTTCTCCGATTCACTTCATCCGCAGGGTTTCTCCCTGCTCGAAGTGCGCAAACGGAAGCTCGAACCCATTTGTAAGAGCCTCTTTCACCCTCGCCGTGTTGATCTTCGGCTCACTGACGATGAACTCCTCCGGAATCTTCGTCAGGTCGCTTGTTGTATACTTCACAGCCTTCGGGCTTTTCTGAATCCAAAACTTGAACAGTGTACCGGCGGCTTTTCTTTCCGGGAGGGATTCAAGCGCCGCCTGCAGCCTGCTTTTTACTCTGCTGCATCCGTTGTCGATCGCTTTCTTCCGCTCCTGCAGCCTTTTGATCTCCGCGTCAACTGCCGCGCTCTGCGCTTCCATGCTCCGGATCACTTTCCCGTATCCGTCCACCTTGTCGGACAATTCGTCCTGAATCATGTCCATGGTTCCCTGCACGGCCTCTTCGTCCGCTTCCGGGTCCATTGCCATTTCCATGATCTTCTTGTAGTCTTCTGTCAGTGCGTAAAGTGTCGTTTCCATCTCTGCCTCCTTATTCGCCACCGTGCCGCCTGATTGCGATCCGGATAGCGTCTCCTGTAACTCCAAGTGCTTCTCCGGTCTTACTCCACGTCAAACCGGCCTTGTACAGTCTGATTCCTTTTTCGATCTCTTCCGGCCCCAGCTTCTTGTGCGCCGCTCCTCCGCGTTCCCGCGACTTCTGCAGCATTTTCTCCTGCCGTTTCGTGCTCTTAACGATTCCGGCCGGAAGTGGAGGAATATGCCTGTATTCTTTCGTGGGCGGCAGGATTGTTCCCGGAAGATTGATTGCTCTTACAATTGCCGTCATTTCCCTGTGCTCCTCCATCCGCTTGCATCGCGTCCGTTCTCTGACTGTCCCGGCTCATCCGCTGTTTCAAGCGTTGTGAGCAGTACCGGTTGAATCACCATCCGGGCAACCTTGTCGCCTTGATTGAAATGGTAGGGCGTGTGGCTGTAGTTGATCATCCGCACCTTGACCGTACCCCGGAAGCCGTGATTGACCACGCCGCCCATGCAGCACACTCCGTGATTGACCATAAGCCCGGACCTGCTCTCCATCTTCCCGTAATGCCATTCCGGGATCTCCGGTCTGACCCTCAAGTCCACAACGTGCTGATCTGTGTCAGATCCTGCCGGTCCCAATGTAAATTCTTCCGGCGTCCGGAAGTCGATCCCCGTGTCATCGAAATTGGCTCTTTCCGGCATGTAGCCTCCCTTTTCAACCTTCACTTTCACTTTCATTGCTCTTCTCCTCTCTGTGTTCCCGCATGCTCCATATGCAGGTTTCGAAGCCGCAGTTTCTGCCGTCTCCCTTCGGGTAAAATCCGCATTCGCTGCACTGGATCTGATCGTCACACGGGACCAGCTTCCCGTCCTTCAGTGCAATTGCAGAACCGCTACACGCAATATCCAAAATTTCGCTGCTGTGATACTCTCTCTCCGTCATAGCCTCTCCTCTCAGTTCGCCAGAAGGCGATCTTCCAGCTCGCTCATGTCATAATCTGCCTTCTGCTCAAAATCCCAACCCTTGGGCCGCTGCGGGCTTGCTCTCTGCTCCTTCAGTCTGTCCCACGGAATGCCATCATAGCCGGAGGCCACGCTGTCCCGAATCAGAGCTGCTACGCGCTCGCCCCCATACTTCTGAACTGCCTCCTTCGCTCTCGACACGGCGTACTTGAAGCTCGTTTCTGTGATAGGGCGTTTCCCTTCCCTCCTGATTGCGATCCAGTCAGACATAGGCTGCGCTACTTCCTGCGTAAGCCCCAGCTCTTCCAGCTCCTCCGCTCCTGCTCTCAAGACCGTAAAGGGGGTAGGGGGATTATCTTTTACATTTACATTCGCATTTACATTCGCATTCGCATTAGCTTCACTTTGCTTCGGGTTTGCTTCGTTTTGCTTCGGTTTGCTTCCGTTTGCTTCAACGTTGCTTCCGTTTGCTTCGGTTTGCTTCGTTTTGCTTCGGGCTTGCTTCACTTTGCTTCCATTTGCTTCCGCAGTGCTTCCGTTTGCTTTTCCTCCGCGCCGCCCTGCTTCTCTCCTCTTTGTGTTAGCGTCGATCTGCGGCTTAACGAGGGACAGGAACATGCCGGAGATCGGTGTATCTGCTCGCTCTTCTCCGTCGAGTGCGTAGCTGCACAGCGACATGAGGCAGGCCTTGCATTCCTCCGGTTCCATCTTTTCCAGAGCATCTGCAAAGCCCCTGTAGAACACGAAACTCTGATTCTCAGCCATTGCTCTCTCCTTTTCCTTCCTGTCTTCCTCTGTATCTCTCCCAGCTTGCCGCCATCTCTCTTAGCTGGTTCGGTGTTGCTGTCTCTATCTTCAGGCTCTTGCAAACCTCAATTGTGGAATCTATGAGGTGTGCCATCTCCTCGCTGTTGTACGTGTGGCTCCCCCGGTAAACTCTGTACTGATTCTTTACGCTTCCGTCTTTCTCGAAGCAGAACCCTACAAGTTTGCAGTGCAGCTCTTCCCGCTCCAGCATGTCCTCAACAGGGATGTTGGTGATGATTTCCACCGGTACTCCGTCGATGAACTCCGGCTGCCCTCCGAAGAACAGCATTTCGTTCTTCACTCTTGCGAAGCTAATCGGCCCGTTCTTTCTCATCTCCTGCATGAGCTTTCTGCACAACGTGTGGAAATAATCGTTGCTGTTGATGCTCCTGTGGTTTCTCTTCTTCTTTACCGAGATTTCCAGTTCGGTCTCCGTCCCCAGCGACGAAATCGCCGCCGGGTCCTCGTTGATTGCAAACTTCACGACCGGCTTCATTGTCCTGAAATCTCTTTCGAAGCCCTGCAGGAATCCTGTGTAGTCGCTCATGCCGTCTCCTTCTCAGCTTCTTCCATCCCTTTCAGTCTGTCCCAATACTTCCCGCCGAGAACGATGTTGAACCACTGGACGTTCGTGATCTTGAATGGATCCTCCGCCTTCACCAGCTTCAGCACGGTCTCAACCCGGATCTTTCTTTCCTCGCAAGCCTTCCTGAGTGCATCAACCTGCGTGTTATTTATAAATGCCTTCGGATTTTTGAAGATCTCTTCCGAGCTGATCTGCGCCGGAGCCGCCTGCTTTGCAGCCTCTACTGCTTTTCTGGCCGCTTCCTTCGTGGCTTCTACACTTGGCTGCTGTCTCTGTACCGGCTGCTGCGTCGCCCTGGGCTCCGGCGGCATCCCCATTCCTCGTACCGCTCCTTCCTCTCTTATCTGCGGGGCTGCTTTCTTCCCCCGGCCTTCGGCCTTGTAAGCAAATACCAGCTTTTTAAGGTCTTCGTTGTAAATTGTCAGCCCCGTAATGACGCCGTTTTCCACCTCGAAATTCAGCACTTTGAAATGGTCATAAGTGGTAACGCTCTGTCCCTTTGCTTTGAGCTGAACCAGCTCATGCGTATTGTCGTTGAAAATCTTGATGGTCGGTCCGGTGTACAATTCCCTGCCGATCCCCCAGTTGAAGCAAGCCCTTTTGAAGCTGTCGCTCGCCTGCCCCTTTTCTTTCTCCGTGTTGCTCTCCGTCCCTACGTCCTGCTTGCTTACCCACTCCCCTGTCTCCGGGTCCTTCACGGAAACCGTGCAGTACAGCCTGTCTCCGATAAGCTGGTGCTCTCTCTTCCACCCAAACGGCCCGAACGTCTCATCGAGGATGTTCTGGTCAACCCTCGCGTCCTTGTACAGCAGGAGAAGAACCCCATTCTTCCCAAGAACCTGCGCAACTCTCACATCAATCTCGTCCGCCCTCAACGCTCGAAACAATCTTTCCTTCATCGCTCACTCCTCCTTTTCGATGTCTTCCATGTTCTCTATGCAGTCTTCGCAGATGTATCTTCTCCGGATTCCCTTGAACCAGCTTCCGAGGTAAACGATCTTTCCGCCCTCTTCCGTGTCGAACTCCCCTCCGCAGATACAGCAGATCCTCGTTCTTCTGGCCTGCGCTGCCTCCGCTTCTGCCAGCTTTCTCTGGTTCATTTCCAGATCACGCTCCGGTGTGCTCATCTCACAACCCTCCCGTTCTTCCATTCGCCGTCGTAGCAGTGAATGTTGCCAACGCAATCCTCCGGCTGTCCGTCGTAAAAGCAGTAAGAAATGTGCCCTGCTTCTTCCTCATCCACGTGCCTTGCTGAGATGTCTACGAAATTTTCGCTACTTTCGACGTAAATGCTGATGTGGCTGATCTCCGGGTACTCGTCCGTGAGAGCTCTGACGCTCTCCATGACCGGCTTGGCCCGGTTAATGAAATCTCTGATGCGGTCATCGCTTAATTTGCTCATGCAATCCTTCTTTCTCTGTGCTATACTCACAGGTGGTAAATACCTATTTGTTGCTCGCTTCCGTCCCTATTGCTGTAGGGCCGGGAGCTTTTTTTACCTTCCCAAATGCTGCCTCGCACACTGCCATGGATCCCTTTTCCCAGATCTCCAGTGGTGCATCCTCCCTGTCGTAAAGAGCCTGCTCCCTCGTCGGGTTGTCCGGCAGCCTGTACCACTGCGTCCCTGCGCATCCACAGATCGGGATCGCAATCGCTGCCCCGATCAGGAATGAAACAATCACGTTTTTCATCTCTCCTCCTCTCTCACAAGCCATTCCACTGTCACGCCCAGCTTCGCGGCGATCACTTCCAGTCGACCTAATGTCAGGCTCCCTTCCGGATCCCTCATCCAGTTGCTCCAGCTCCTCGGTGACATCCTGAACAGCTTTGCCATGTCTGCCGCCGTAATGGCTCCCTTGTACATCTCTCCCTTAATCCTTGCCGCCACCTGCGGCCTTTTTCTTCCCCGCATGTACTGCTCCTTTTCTCAGCCACGTGCTGATCGGTGTTCCGGTCGCTACCTGAATCTTTGTCAGTGTCCGAAGGGTGGGGGACTGCAGCCCCCTCTCCCATTTGCCGATCGATCCATTTGCAACGTCGCATTTCTTTTCGAACTCTTTTATGCTGATTTCATGCTTGAGGCAGTATGCCTTGATGTTCTCGACAATATTCTGTTCCAAAGTCTCCTCCTTCGTTATATGACTACCGATATCGTCAATATATTCGTTAATTGTCTACTTTTCAAGTAAAAAATAGTTTTATGTCGAATAAAGCGCTAATTCCTCGATCTTTGCGAGGATGAATCTTAAGTTCATAGCCGTTGCTTCCAAAACGAAATCGAAATTCAATGCGCATTTCCCCGGCATAAATGTCGGATTATACTTTCCGCACATGCTCCCGTCCGGAAGGGTAACGTATGTCCTTACGCTCCACCAGTTCTTTAAGATCCTGTCTGTGCATCCGTTCTTGTACCAGACGTCTGCAATAGGTCCCTCGCTCCGGGTAAATTCCACTTCGATCTGCTCGCCTCTCCTGTTTACCCCTGCGATCGTAATGAAATATCTTGAACCTGCATAGCGGGTTGTAATTGTCTGCAGCGGGGCTTTTTCCGGCTTGATGTAAACTCTTTTCCATTCCTTCTCCAGAACCGCCGTGCCGTTCCGGTCTGTGAAGCAAATCTCCCATCCGTCCTCTTCGTAGCTTCTGGCCAAGCTCAATGCGCTGAACCATGTCGATACCTTAATGAAAATATCTTCCATCTTTCACTCTCTCCCTTCCTTCAGATCTTCGAGCTGCTCCTTCAGCTTATCAAGCTGCTCGCGTGTGCTCGCAATTGCTGCTTCGATGCTTTTTGCCTTTCGGGCCGTAGGGAACATGTCGAAAACGATTCTCATTCCGAAATTTCCAACCAGATCGACAATCTGCTTCTTCCCGTCGCACTCGTCGATTGCCGGGTGAAACATGTAAACATACTCGATAGTCTTGTAGTCCGAATCCGTGATCTTCCCTTCGAAATCAAACCCGCGTTCTGCTCCGAGCTTGTCGAACTCTCCTCTTGTCATCTCGCTCCTCCTTCAGAAAATCTCAACCCCGAGGATTTCGGCCGCCTGCTCTACAACGGCTTCAAAATTCTCGCCGTCTGCCTCTTCCCACTCCTCGGAAAGTCCTGCCGCTTCGCAGAGCTCCTTGCAATCGTCTGCATCCCACTCCTGCGCTTCCTGCATCCTCTTCGCGATCTCTTTGTATCCCTTCATATCTTTTCCTCCTTTTGTTGAATGAAGTAGATTTCTGCTGTATTATTGATTATCATCAATAGATTTTTATCAACCTTTCTAAAACTAAGTATAGTAGTTATTTGTCTATTTGTAAAGCGTTTTTTGACTACCTTTGGAGGAAAATATGGAAGAAAATTTCACAACCCGTGTACGAGCATTGTGCAAACAACGTGGTATGACTCTGAAAGAGCTGGAGCGAACACTCGGAATAGCAAATGGCTATATTGCAAATGTGTCAAAGAAAGGCTTTAGGCCTAAAATAGAACGTCTGAACCTGATCGCAGATTACTTCATGGTTTCCCCTGAATATCTCCTCGGTGAGGCTCCGCTTTCTACGCCTGAAAAGCCTGCGCCTTCTTCCGGCGTAATGATCCCCCTTCTTGGCCGCGTCGCTGCCGGTATCCCGATCTCCGCTGTTGAAAACATCATCGGGCAGGAAGAAATCTCCCGGAAGCTTGCCTCCACCGGTGAATTCTTCGCTCTCAAAATAAAAGGTGATTCCATGTCCCCCTTCATCTGTGACGGTGATGTCGTTGTCGTGAAATCCCAAAATGACGCAGAGTCCGGGGAAATCGTGATTGCTCTTGTGAATGGTGACGATGGTGTCTGCAAAGAACTGAAAAAGATTGATGCGGGGATCATGCTGATCTCGAAGAATCCCGCCTATTCCCCGATGGTATTTACTCATTCTGAGCGGGATTCTGTTCCCGTGAAGATTCTCGGCAAGGTTATCGAACTGCGCCGGTCCTTATAGGAGGTGTCCTATGGCTACTCGCCTTCCTTCCGGTACTTACCGGACACAGCTCTTTATCGGCTACGATGAAAAAGGTCGCCGCCGCTACAAGTCCTTCACTGGTCCGTCCGCCAAAGCTGCAGATCTCGCCGCCCTCTCCTACTCGGCAGAACATCCAGCCTCGGCCTCCTCCGGTCTCACCGTCTGCCGCGCCTGCAATGTCTTCCTGAGTAAGCGGGAGGGGATTCTTTCCCCGAATACAATTCGCGGCTACAACTCCATGGCAAACATGCTCGAGTTGAAGTATCCGAAGCTCTGGCGCAAAAAGCTGGATGCTGTTTCCCACGACGATGTGCAGGATCTCGTTTCCTCCCTTGCTCGCGGCGGTTCTTCTCCGAAGACAATAAAGAACTACTACGATTTTCTTTCCGGCGTTTTCAAAGCCAACCGCGTTGAGCTCCCTTTTGCACTCTGCCTCAAAAAGTAAAGCCTCACTACACCATCCCCGAAGAAGATGATATGAAGCGTCTTTTTGAGGCTGCCAAAGGAACCAAGCTCGAGATCCCCATTCTCCTTGGCGCTCTTGGTCCTCTCCGCCGTGCTGAGATCGTCGCCCTTGAAATGTCCGACCTCGACAGCAACGGCGTGCTCCACGTCCAGCGGGCCTACGCTACGGACCAGCATCAGAGGGTTGTCAAAAAGAGTACGAAAACATACGAATCCGACCGGTATATCAAATTGCCGGATACCGTCGTAGAAAAAATCCGGGAACAGGGATACATCTGCAACTGCTCCATGAATTATATTTCCACAACCTTCCCGAAGCTCCTCCGGAAAGCCGGAATAAAACATTTCCGCTTTCATGATCTCCGTCATGCCTTCGTTTCCATTGCACACGCGGCGAAGATTCCAGATGCCTACATCAAAGAGCGCGGCGGCTGGGCTACCGATTACGTCATGAAATCGGTTTACATGCACACCCTCGACGAAGACCGCCGAAAGAATCAGGAACAGGTGAACGATGTTCTTTCCGATCTGCTCTCGCCGGGGAAATAAAAAAAGAGGAAGGGCTCTCCCTTCCTCTCATTTCTGCAATCTCGTAATTTCTTCCCGATTCATGAACACCTGTTTGTCTTCGCTGATCCGGTTCTTTTCATGATATCTCCTGTACGCCGCGAGAACGCTTTTTAATTTTCCTTCGCTCAGTTTGTCCGTCTGCCGTCTGTACTGCAGAAGCTCCACGCAATCCTCAACCTGCAATGTGTTGTCTAGCTGAACATAGCTGTCCCTGTCAATGACGCTCTCTTTCGGGTCATCGCAGAAAATAATCTTGTTGCTTCTCATCGCGGCCTTATATTCTTTCCCGGCCAGCGAATCAATCTGTGCAATCTCTACGGCTCCAAGCTCTTCGTCAATGTCCACAATCAAATACGGGTGCTTCCCCTTTGAAACGGTACCCGAATTATTAAAACGGATCCGCAGAGAAAGAACCTGTCCGACTTCCAGTCCCTTCATGCGTCCATCCTTTCAAGGACCTTTACCATGTCCGCATACTGCTCCGCATACTCTTCCTGATGCTTCATGACGTCCATGCGCTGATCTTCCTTCCTGTAGTGGTCGTGCTTGTCGATCCACTCGCTGTCCTCGTGGGACAGCTCAATCAGTTCGTCCAGATCTGCGTTGCGGAATGCCTTGAAAATTTTGTTCAGGTATTTCTTGTCTTCCTCCGGAAGCTCCGGCTCGCTCCATTTCCGATTGAGCAGGACGGAATAATTCTCCTGCACCTCCGGAACCACCGCGCCGTTGTCGTATGCATAGAATACCGTGTCCATCAGCGGCCTTCCGTACTTCGCAATATAAATATTGTTAGCCAGATGCATATACTTGTTCAGCCGCGCGTTTCCTTCGTAGAAGGTCCGTCCCTCCCTATTCACAAGATTCTTGTTGAATACATCGTGATTCTTGTCCAGCGTCAGGAAATATTTTGCTACATCAATCGCCTTTACCATAGGAACCTCCTTCCCTGCTTGCTCATGCTCCTATATTAATCATAGCCCCGCCGTCTTCCTCCCGTCAATTTCTCCGTGTTGCAAGGCCCTCTGTTTCGTGTTGCAAACTCGTGTTGCAAAGGTCGGAAACCACGCTTCCGATCAAGGAAATACAGCTTCCGACCGGATAGAAAAAATAAAGGATTTACAAGGCTCAAAACCTCGTAAATCCCTTATTTTACAGTGCTTTTTGCTAGCGGAGAAAGCGGGATTTGAACCCGCGCGCCGGTATTAACCGACCTACACCCTTAGCAGGGGCGCCTCTTCAGCCTCTTGAGTATTTCTCCAAAGCCTGATTCCAAGGTTTCCTTGGCCAAG
>Ga0129312_1000876_pt1 | contig 20969 bp, 18 predicted proteins | sample O827metagenome_FD_94434 | JGI IMG/M metagenome (GOLD analysis project Ga0129312, IMG submission 94434) | Orangutan group fecal microbial communities from Wisconsin, USA - O827 metagenome | ecosystem: Host-associated > Mammals > Digestive system > Large intestine > Fecal | place: USA: Wisconsin... | reverse complement strand
CCATCCGAGTGTAGAGAACGGCCATAGCGCAGAAGAAAACCATGTATCCAGTGTATCCGGATCCTGTGTCATATGCTTGCATCCGCACTTCGGACATACGCCGGGATTATCTACGGATACCACCATCTCTCCGCAGTCATCACAGTACCATGCCGGGATCCGGTGTCCCCACCAGAGCTGACGGCTGATACACCAGTCGCGGATATTATCGGTCCAGTTAAAATAGGTCTTGTCCATGCGTGAAGGCAGCAGCTTGATCTCACCGTTTCTCACACCTTCTACTGCCGGCTTGATCATCTCATCCATCTTGACAAACCACTGCTGCTTGATCATCGGCTCTACAGTCGTATGGCAGCGGTCATGAGTACCGACATTGTGTGAATGAGGTACGACCTTTACGAGCAGTCCCATCTCTTCGAGATCCGCAACAAGCGCTTTCCGGCACTCATAGCGATCCATTCCGGCATATTTTCCGGCTTTCTCATTCATGGTCGCATCATCATTGATGACTACGATCTCTTCTAAGTTATGACGTTTTCCTACCTCAAAATCGTTCGGGTCATGTGCCGGTGTGATCTTCACGCAGCCGGTTCCGAACTCCTTATCTACATATGCATCCGCAATGACAGGGATCTCGCGTCCGGTCGTAGGCAATACAAGCATCTTGCCGATGATATCCTGATACCGCTCATCATCCGGATTGACAGCTACTGCCGTATCTCCGAATAACGTCTCCGGTCTGGTCGTTGCGATCTCTACAAAACGACCCTCTTCACCAACTACCGGATAATTGATATGCCAGAAAAATCCATCCTGCTCCTCATGCTCTACCTCAGCATCCGAGATAGAAGTCTTGCAGACCGGGCACCAGTTGACAATACGGGAACCCTTGTAGATCCAGCCTTTTTTATATAATTTGGTAAATACTTCTTCTACTGCGTGGGAGCATCCCTCGTCCATTGTAAAACGCTCACGCTCCCAGTCTGCGGAAGAACCGAGCTTGCGCAGCTGCTTCACGATACGTCCGCCATACTCCTTGCGCCACTCCCAGCACTTTTCCAGAAACTCTTCGCGTGTCAGATCAGCCTTGTTGATCCCCTGCTCTTTCAATGCCTGAATGACCTTTACCTCAGTTGCGATCGATGCATGATCCGTACCGGGCTGCCACAATGCATTGTATCCCTGCATACGCTTGTAACGGATCAGAATATCCTGCATCGTGTTATCCAGTGCATGTCCCATATGCAGCTGTCCGGTGATATTGGGCGGCGGCATCACGATCGTAAACGGTTTTTTGGAACGGTCTACTTCAGCGTGGAAATATCCGTTATTTTCCCATTTTTGGTACAAACGATCCTCGATTCCCTTCGGATCGTAGGTCTTGGCAAGTTCTTTACTCATCTCTATATCCTTCCTTCAAATGTATTCTTCATTTTTCTTCGTTTTACTTTCGCTAAACTCTATTTTGTTCTATGGTAAATGGATTTTTAGTTGTTGTCAAGGGCAGAAATGACATGTATAATAGGAAAAAGGTTTTTATTTTCACATTCATTCATCATTTACAGACTAGGAGATAGAACTATGGGATTCAATAATATATCAGAACTCAATGCACTTCATCTGGATGCACTTCGTGAGATCGGAAACATCGGTTCCGGCAATGCTGCCACCGCTCTTTCCTCCATGCTGAACATACCGGTAGATATCGAGATACCAGTGATCAGTCTGGTCAATTACGAGAACGTGTCCCAGTATCTGGGTGGCAAGGATCAGGAGGTCATCGGCCTGGCACTCGGTCTGGAGGAAGATCTCGAAGGCGTCATGCTCCACGTCGTGCAGCCACAGTTCGCATCCCGTATCGTCAATACCTTTTATCCGAAAGAGATCCACTCTCTGGCAGATATCAACGAGATGGATCTGTCTGCGGTCAAAGAGACAAGCAATATCACTACTGCATCCTATGTCAATTCTCTGGCTACACTGACAAATATGTTCATCAATATCACACCGCCGGTCGATTATCTGGACAACGTTGAGAAAGTATTGCAGAAGGCTGCCAGCCGTTTTGATTCGATCGGTCAGCAGGTCATCTACATCGACGAAAGCATGCTCATCGCCGATACAGAGATCAAGAGCAGCATGATCCTGATCCTGCAGATGGATTCCCTGACAAAATTATTTGACCGCCTGGGACTGCCGTATTAGTATTCATACACTATTACATAAAAAGACCGGAGACGTATCATTCCGCCTCCGGTCTATTTTAGTCTTCTTCTGCTTCCGATTCGTCCTCTTCGATCTTCGACGGATCATTTTCCTCATAAATTCCATTCGCGAGGGCATACAATCCACCCAGCACAAAATAGATGCCTGCCACGATCATAACGACTCCTGCTATGATCATCAGCGGTGTCAGGCTCTCTCCACTGGCATGTGGCTCTGTAAAGAGCTGGTACATCAGATATACCAGATAACCGCCTGCCAGAATACGCACCATATAGGACACTTTGCGCATCGCATAGTTTACAAGCAGTACCTTCGCCAGCCTGCTCTGTGCTTTATCCTTTGTCTCGTTCTCCATTCTATTCGTCCTCTCCGTTTTCCTCGTCAGCCACGACCGCTGCTGTAGCTCCGGACACTGCCGCTACGACTACCACGACCGCAATGATGACGATCAATAAAATTCCTGCAAATAATAATAACACTGTGCTCATTCTGCTACCTCCTTCTCCGATATCAATACACCTTTGCATATGTGCTCAGCCCTGCATCCAGAAGATATCTTTTATACTTTATGATACTGGCATTCGGTACATTGACTTTTGCCTTTACATAGGTCTTGCTGAATGCCTTTTGCCCCATACCTGTGATTTTCTTACCACTGAACGTAATGTTCTTTAACTTCGGACAATTATAAAACGCAGACTGTCTGATCCTCGTCAGATTCTTTCCCAATGTCACTGTGGTGAGTTTTGGCATATCCCGGAATGCATTTTTACCAACCTGCACTACTTTATAACTGACCCCTCCAAAAGTAATCCTATCCGGAATAGTCAATGTTGTCAAGGTCTGTTTCGTACATCCTACCGCCCATACTCTCGGATCCGATGTTGAAGCCCGTGTGACCTGATACGTGATATTGTTGATCGTGCGCGTATCGCCTACCGCCGGAACTTCTTCTGTGATCGGTGTATCGGTCATCGATACCAGCCACACCGCATTGACGGTGAGATTTTTCGTCACATAGGTATATGCTGTCGTATCCCAGCCCAGCTTGTAACCGGTTCTCGTCCACACCGGCGGTGTCACCGTACCTCCGTAATAAGACGTCACTTCCGTTGTCTGACCGCTGTATGCATCCTTGAATGTAACGGTAAAATTCTGTTTCCATGACGCGTGTACATCCAGATTCTGCTGTACATTCGTGTAATCCTTATCCCATGTCAGCGTATATCCGCTGCGCTCATTCAATACCGGAGCACTCGCAGATCCTCCCATCGTGACTTCTTCCGTCTTGATCAGCGAAGATCCGTCATAAAAACGGACAACGCACGTCACGCTGGTGGTGATCCCGTTATTTTTCGCCCAGGTCTCTGCCGCCGAAGCCTTGTCGCATCTGATGATCAATCCGGGTGCACATCCGTAAAATGCCTGATTCCCAATCGTCACCACGGTAGACGGTATCTTTACCTCTGACAATCCGCTGCAGTTCATGAATGCCTGCTCACCGATCGTCGTCACCGTCTGATACATATCCGTGATCCGGTTCAGATAGATACAGCCTTCGAATGCCTTGTCACCGATCACGCGCACCGGGCAGTCTGATGACCCGATCACGCAGGTATTGTCGATGGAATTGCCGACGGTCAACGCTGCCGGCCATTGGATGAGCACATCCCTGCTCATCGTATACAGCACACCATTTTTCGCACAATATTTCTGATTGCCGTTGACGACTGTGATCGCATTCAGAGATGTACAATCAGCAAATACGCCGGTTCCGATCGATGTCACACTCGCAGGGATCGTCACAGACGTCAGCTGACGGCATCTGTAAAACGCGCGGTCATTCAGTGTCTTCATCGTGCCGTTATGATTAAAGCTGACCGATGTGAGCGGGCAGCCCATAAATGCCTGTGCTCCGACAAATTCATAGGTCGATCCGAAAGTCACGCTCGAAATATACGGGCAATTGGCAAATACATCACCATTGACACCGACGACCGTATACGGCTGCAGCTGTCCGGTCTCCTGAATCGTTGTAGGCAGCTGCAATGCGACTGTTCCGCTGCCGGAATAACTGTAGCCGCTGATACATACCTTGTTATCACTCCTGCTGCCATAGATCTGGTAATAGAATACAAAGCCTTCTGCTGTAGGATCTGTGTATCCACCTTCTACTGACGTTCCTGTGCTGAGCGTCTGTCCATTCAGCGCAATATCCGCTGCCGCTGCAGAGCCCGCCCCAAACCGCATCCAGCACAGGATCAGCACCATGGCTGAGAATAGGAATACGTGGATCTTATATGACAGGATCTTCTGTTTTTGCATATTTCTCATGCCAGCCTCCCATCTGTCTATCCTAGCCGATCGCCCTCAGCCGGATCGTTGTGTTAATCCCGGATTTCTTCAGTTTTGACTGATAACTTGTAAGCTTTGAACGATAAGCAGAAAATGTGGCATTATTTCTGATCCCGTAAAATGCCTTGTTTCCGATCGTACCCAGCTTCTTGGATGTGATCTTGACCGTGCTGAGTTTTTTGCATCGGCAGAATGCTTCTATACCGATGCTGGTGACATTCGCGCCGATCGTGAGTGTCGTCAGATTCGCATTGCCCTCAAATGCATTGTCAGCGATACTGACAACCTTATATTTCACACCGTTGATCGTTACAGTCTTCGGGATGGTTACCGTGCGGGCCTCTGTGTTGGAATTGGATACATAGCATACCCTCGGATTCTGGACATTCGCACTGGTCACCCGATAGGTCACAGTGCCCTTCGTCAGCTCTGAGTCTACCTTGGCGGGTTTTTTGGTATTACGGTCAATGACAAAACTGGTTCTCGGATCTCTCCACGAAGCATAGACCGTCATATCTCCGGTCACACTGGAGAAATTTTTGTCCCACTTGAGATTATAACCACTCATCGTCCAGGCGGGGGCTTTGGCACCCTGTCCGTATTCGACCTCGACTGTTGATGTCTTATTCCTGTATCTGTCGATGAACGTCACTGTATATACACGTTTATAGACCGCCGTGATCGACAGGTCACTCGTCACATTGCTAAAACTGCTGCTCCACTCCAGCTTATATCCGGGGCGCTCCGGCATCGCCGGTGCTGTAGCTGCTGATCCGTATACGACCTCCTCTGACTTCAATAATGTACCTGTATCGGATAGGAAACGCACGGTATAGGTCATGACGACTCCGATCTTATTGCTCGATGCATAGGTTGCTGCCGGAGAACCACTGTGGCAGTACATCGTCAGACCGTTCACTCCCAGAAATGCGTTGGCTCCGATCGATGTCACACTCGTAGGGATCGTGATCTTGACCAGAGATGTACAATATGCAAACGCTGTCGCTCCGATATTGACGACTCCCATCGGTATCGTCACTTCCGAAAGCTTGCTGCATCCATAAAATGTGCTGTTATTGATCGTAGTCAGCTTTTCCGGCAATGCGATCGTACCCAATGCATAGCAATTCTGAAATGCTCCATCTGCGATCGACATCACCGTAGACGGTATGCTGACCGTCGCTAATGCACTGCACCCGCTGAAAGCATATGACGGAATAGCCGTAACCTTGGACGGGATCGTGACAGAAGTCAGTGCACTGCAGTTGCGGAATGCCTCCGCTCCGATCGATTCCACAGTCTCCGGCAGCGTCACACTGGTCAGTGCCTGAGCACCCGCAAACGCCCCCTGTCCGATCGCTGTCAGGCGGCTGGCAATCGAAGCCGGTACTGTAAATGATGTGCTGACCTTTCCGGACGGATACTGCATCAATGTGTATGTATTATAACTGCCTACCGCACCTGTATTGTATCCCACATATTCATATAATACACCATCATTTGAGATATAACGCTGGTTGCCGGCTGTCACGTTCAAAGCTGTGAGGGCCGGACAGTCGCTGAATGCCTGACTTCCGATCGTAGTCGCCGTAGCGGGGATCGTCACAGTCGTCAGTGACGGGCATCCGTAAAATGCACGGTCTCCGATCGTCTGCAGTCCCACCGCCGCAGTCGCTGTGGAATTGTTACTGCCGTTTCCGCTCGGCTGTGTCCCTCCCTGCATCGTCACGGTCGTCAATCCTGCATTGCCTGCAAATGCCGCACTACCGATCGCTGTCACATCATATGTCGCTGATGCTGTGGAACCCGCCGAACCTGTCGAGCCCGATGCGGTACTTCCTGCCTCTATCCGCAGAGGCACCGTCAGCGCTGTCGCTGTACCTCTGTACGCAGTGATCGTTGCCGTTGTACCGTTTACCTGATATACAAATCCATTATCGCTCACGCCATCGGCATTGGTATCTTTCTCCACACCGTTTGTCGTAGTCGCGCCAACGGGTTTCATGATCTCCTCCGTCACAGGTGCAGCCTGCGCAGCTGTCGTATTCTGTGGTGCGACCGCCGTCGCCGCTATCATCATTGCTGTCAATGCAGCTATCCATCTTCTGCTCATATTTGTATCTCCCGAAAATTGTCTTACCTGATTTATAATAGAACTGTCATCGGATCGTTCTGATCCGGAACAGTTCTATTATAAATGTTTAGACATATAAATTCAAGTTGCTGCCTGCAGTTTCGGATACAAGACTGTCAATTTTTGTCGTAGCAGTCTTGTCTGCGTTCTTGCCCGTCTGCGCACTCCCGGTCGTATCACTCACGCTGTATCTGTTCACCTGATTTCTGAGTTTTTTCATCAGATGATTCATTTCATTGATATAATCATCATTCCCGAATATCTTCGACACCTGTCTCGTGGTCGCCTTTTTCAATTCGGTCGTATTGATCCTGACGGTTCCGTCACTCTTGATATCGATCCCGATATCCTTTAGCTGATCCTCATACTCTTTCATGAGTGCACGCATCTGTTTTCCTGTACGCGCGATCTGCGAACTCCCGGAATTTGTTGCGGAGCTGACCGTATTATTATATACATCCAGATACGCATTAACCGTATTATATATCTTTTTCGTATCCGCTTCATCCGTACTGTCAAAGTCCAGATCTCCTAACTGATCCAGTGCACGCACCAGGGCTTTCCGGTCTGCACTGACCACCTCATGTCCGTTTCTGTTCTTTCTATAATTATCATCCTTAAACATCACATTTCCAGCATAAGCCCTTCTCATCAGGCTGGATGTGGTCATGACCATACTCATACCGATACCTCCCTCTTAGATCCGGGCGCAGATCTGCGCCCCGGTGATCCTGATATCCTACTATTTTTTATCGGCATTTTAGCCAAAAAATAAAGAGCCTCGCAATATTTCCCGTCTCACATCATATATATAGACCAGAAATAAATATCCAGGGAGTATTTTTATGAATCCAACGACCAGAAAACATATACATATCAACCCTGTGAAGCTCAAACTCACCATTCTGGCACTCTGTGTCTGTCTCCTGCTCACGGGCGCCTGTTATTATCTGCCCGGGATCGTCAGCGTCTCCACCTCTGTAAACGGACGCAATCTGCCGATCTACTGCGTGCAGACAGACAAACCGCAGATCGCACTGACCTTTGATGCGGCGTGGGGCAACGAAGACACCGCCGAGATCCTCTCTATCCTGAAAAAACATGATGTCCATGTGACATTTTTCATGACCGGAGGCTGGGTCGAATCGTATCCCGATGATGTCAAGGCGATTCTGGCAGCGGGTCATGACCTCGGAAACCACAGCGAAAACCACAAAAATATGAGCCAGCTAAATACCGAGCAGATGCGCGAGGAACTGACGGCTGTCCACGAAAAAGTCAAAAATCTCACCGGTTATGAGATGTTCTTATTCCGGCCTCCTTACGGTGATTATTCCAACGAAGTCATCCAGACCGCGACCGACCTCGGCTACTACAGCATCCAGTGGGACGTGGACTCTCTCGACTGGAAAGATTATGGCGCAGCTTCCATCGTAGATACCGTCACCGGGCACAAGCATCTGGGCAACGGTTCGATCATCCTGTGCCACAACGGTGCCAAATATACCGCACAGGCGCTCGATGATCTGATCACCACATTGCAGGATCAGGGCTATGAATTCGTACGTGTATCCGATCTGATCTGCCGTGACAATTTTACGATGGATGTCGAAGGGCGTCAGATTCCGGACTGATCGAAGATGTTCTCTTGAAATACACTCACCCTTCTGATAAAATTAAATTATGTGTTTATCGACACATTTTTGATCACACACAGAGGTCTTCACACACGATGAAAAGCGGAGAGTTGTTATGACTCCCCGCTTTCTCTATGCTGCTTTCTATGCGCTTCTCTTATGCTGCCGCACGCCTTGCCGCCAGCTTATCTCCATCTACATAGATCTCTATCGTATCTCCGGCTCTGACTTCGTCCGCTAAGATCAGCTTGGCTGATAATGTCTCCACTGTCTTTTGCAGGTAACGTTTTAACGGTCTCGCACCATATACCGGATCATATGCCTGATCGATCACCATGTTTTCTGCCTCCGGTGTGAGCGCTACGGTCAGTTCCCTGTCTGCCAGCCGCTTGTTCAGATCAGCCAGTAACAGACGGACGATACCGCTTGTGTCTGCCTTGGTCAGTGGTTTGAACAGGATCGTCTCATCCAACCGGTTCAAAAACTCCGGCCGGAATGCGCCACGTAATTCACCCATGACGGCTGCCTCTGCCTCCGGCGTGATATTGCCATTCTCATCAATGCCATCGAGCAGATACTGTGCTCCCAGATTGGATGTCATGATCAGTATCGTGTTCTTAAAGTCTACGGTACGACCCTGCGAATCCGTAATACGTCCGTCATCCAATACCTGAAGCAGTACGTTAAATACATCAGGATGTGCCTTTTCGACCTCATCAAACAGTACTACAGAGTACGGTTTTCTGCGGACAGCCTCTGTCAGCTGACCACCCTCCTCGTATCCTACATATCCGGGAGGCGCTCCGATCAGACGGGATACCGAATGCTTTTCCATATATTCACTCATGTCGAGACGTACCATATTGGACTCGTCATCAAACAGGCTCGCTGCGAGTGCTTTGGCCAGTTCTGTCTTACCGACACCGGTGGGTCCGAGGAACAGGAAGGAACCGATCGGCTTGGTCGGATCTTTGATACCGGCCTTAGACCGGATGATCGCCTCCGTCACACGGGTCACACCCTCATCCTGTCCGATGACACGTTTATGCAGTTCTTCATCCAGATGCAGTGTCTTGTTACGCTCGGACTCATTCAATTTAGCTACCGGGATACCTGTCCAGCGTGAGATGATCTTCGCGATCTCTTCCTCACTGACATTCTCGTGTACCAGTGACAGATCCTTATCCTTTACGTCATGCTCCTCCATGTCAAGCTGCTGCTGTAACTGCGGCAGACGGCCATACTGGAGTTCTGCGGCTTTTTCCAGATCATAATTCTGCTGTGCAGTCTTGATATCGTTTTTGACCTGTTCGATCTCCTCACGCAGTTTCTGTACTTTCTCGACGGAAGTCTTTTCGTTCTCCCACTGTGCCTTCTGCGCAGAAAATTCGTCCTTGAGTTCTGCCAGTTCTTTCTGCAGGTTTGCAAGACGCTCTGCGGACAGATGATCCGTCTCTTTTTTCAGTGCAGTCTCCTCGATCTGCAGCTGCATGATACGACGGTTCAGTTCATCCAGCTCAGCCGGCATGGAATCCAGTTCTGTTTTGATCAGCGCACATGCCTCATCGACAAGGTCAATAGCCTTATCCGGCAGGAAACGGTCGCTGATATACCGGTTTGACAATACTGCTGCCGAAACGAGTGCACCATCCGTGATCTTGACACCGTGGAACACTTCATAACGCTCTTTTAATCCACGCAGGATGGAGATCGTATCTTCTACGGTCGGCTCCTCGACCATGACCGGCTGGAAACGACGCTCTAATGCAGCATCTTTTTCAATATACTCACGATATTCATCCAGCGTCGTAGCACCGATACAGTGCAGCTCGCCACGCGCCAGCATCGGCTTTAAGAGCTGACCGGCATCCATTGCGCCATCCGTCTTGCCTGCTCCGACGATGGTATGCAGCTCATCGATAAACAGGATGATCTGTCCGTCGGAATTTTTGATATCATCAAGCACGGCTTTTAAACGCTCCTCAAACTCACCACGGTATTTTGCACCTGCCACCAGAGCGCCCATATCCAGTGCAAACAGCTTTTTATTCTTCAGTCCTTCGGGAACATCGCCCTTGACGATACGCTGTGCCAGTCCCTCTACGACTGCCGTTTTACCGACACCCGGTTCACCGATCAGACACGGATTATTCTTGGTCTTACGTGACAGAATACGGACAACGTTACGGATCTCCTCGTCTCGTCCGATGACCGGATCGAGCTTCTGATCTCTCGCACGCTCTACCATATCATAGCCGTACTTTTCCAGTGTATCATAGGTAGCTTCCGGATTATCCGTCGTCACACGCTGGTTGCCACGCACGGTAGACAGTGCGCTCAAGAATCGGTCTCTCGTGATCCCGTATTCCTTCCACAGCTCCTTCATCGCCTTGTTCGGATATTTGAGCAGTGCCAAAAACAGATGCTCTACGGACACGTACTCGTCCCCGAGTGCCTTGGCCTCATCCTCTGCGTGGATCAACACCTGATTCAGATCTTTGCCGACAAAGACCTGTCCTCCGCTGACCTTGACACGTGCTGCGAGCTTGCTCTCCGCATTATTCACGAAATGAGTGAGCTGGATCTCCATCTTTTCGATCAGCTTCGGGATCAGTCCGTCGGGCTGATGCAGCAATGCGACCAGCAGATGCTCCTGCTCGATCTCCTGATTGCCGTATTCATATGCCAGTTTCTCGCAGTCATTGACTGCTTCTATTGATTTCTGAGTAAATTTCTGAATGTTCATAAAAGTTCCCCCTTTCATGATGCTCAAATGTATATAAAAAATGTATATAAAATAAGAAGTTGTATCTCTATCCCTCCTTATGTATGCATTATACATCGTGAATTAGCACTCGTCAAGCGAGAGTGCTAACAATTTTGTGAAACATTTGTGAACACCCGGACTTATCACTGATTTGTTGACAGCACCCGGGAACCTTCCTATAATGATATCAAATCAGGTGGTGTGTCACTATTTATCATCCAGGCTGTCTGAATGCGGTCACAGCAGACACCCGATCAGATTGCTCCGGTTGCTATTTTTAAGTACGCGGTGACATAGAATGAACAGCAGCGCCTGATCCTGAGCAAGCAGACAAATAAATCACAGCTATATCGAAAAGTCACCATCGAACGCATTGAACAGAACACCGGCGACTACTATCAGATCGCTAAATATACCGAAAAACAGGTATTTCACGAGAACTGCACACCCGACGAGCTCACCACTCACCTGCGTGAAATGCTCGGCGAACAGTTTCTGCAGTTAAATGCCTGGTCTGCCGGCGCCGAACATCAGATCCTGATGTCAAAAAAAGGCACTGTCACCTACAAAAAGAAGGTCGTGCCGAATGCCGCACAGCCAAAGACCTCCGGTTCACACAACCGCAAAAAAAACTATCTGCTGCAGGAGGGGAATCAGATTCCTCCGCTCATCGATATGGGAATCTTTACAAAGGAAGGCAAGATCGTCCATTCCATGTACGACAAATTCCGCCAGATCAACCGGTTCATTGAACTGATCGATGACGCAGTCGGCAGCGTCTCACGTGACTGCTGGCATATCATCGATTTTGGATGTGGCAAATCCTATCTGACATTTATCCTGTACTATTATTTTACAGAGATCAAGCAGCAGCCGGTAGAGATCATCGGTCTGGATCTGAAGGCAGATGTCATCGAAAAATGCAACCGTGCCGCACAAAGCTACGGTTACGATCATCTGCATTTTGAGTTGGGCGACATCAACGGCTATCAGGCACCCTTTGATGTCAATATGGTCGTGACACTCCACGCATGCGACACTGCGACAGACTATGCCCTGTATAATGCGATCTGCTGGAATGCCGATATGATCTTTTCAGTCCCGTGCTGCCAGCATGAGCTGAACAGCCAAATGCATACCGATTCACTCTCGCTGTTTACCCGCTACGGCATCATCCAGGAGCGCACTGCAGCGCTGATGACGGACGCGATCCGTGGTAATCTGCTCTCCTGCGTGGGATACAAGACACAGCTGCTCGAATTTGTAGACCTGAGTCACACGCCGAAAAACCTGCTCATCCGGGCAGTCAGGCAGCCGTCTGCCTCAAAAAAAGCCGGCAGCGAACGGCTTGCCGAGATATACGCTGTCATGGAGCAGTTCCATGTACAACCTACACTTTACAAGTTGTTGGACGAATCCGGCAGGCTCAGACGGTACTCTGACACAATGAAATAATACCGTCTTTTGTGCCTGCATTTTTGTCAATAGATGTATGCAAAATAGTACATCGAAAAAGATCTGAATAGTTCACAAACTTTCAGATCTTTTTTTAGTGCTTTCGCACATTGACTATATATTTTGTCCATGTTAAAATTTTAACAACCAATGGTTTGAAAGCGTGTACGACTGTTCGTCTACTTTCACATTTCATGAATAGGAGGATTTTACATTATGGCAAGATTTACACTCCCCAGAGATCTGTATCACGGAAAAGGATCTTTAGAGGCATTAAAGACATTTGAAGGAAAACGTGCAATCATCTGTGTCGGTGGCGGCTCAATGAAGCGTTTTGGATTTTTAGATCGTGCGATCGGCTATCTGAAAGAAGCCGGCATGGAAGTAGAAGTATTTGAAGGTATCGAGCCCGATCCTTCTGTAGAGACCGTTATGAGAGGTGCCGCAGTCATGGAGAAATTCCAGCCTGACTGGATCGTAGCAATGGGCGGTGGTTCACCGATCGATGCTGCAAAGGCTATGTGGATCAAATATGAATACCCGGATTGCACATTCGAAGATATGTGCAAAGTATTCGGTCTGCCGAAGCTGCGTACAAAAGCTCATTTCTGTGCAATTTCCTCTACTTCAGGAACCGCTACAGAGGTAACAGCCTTCTCTATCATCACCAACTATCAGGATCGTATCAAATATCCGATCGCAGACTTCGAGATCACTCCCGATGTTGCTATCGTTGATCCCGATCTGGCAGAGACCATGCCTCAGAAGCTGGTAGCCCACACCGGTATGGATGCTATCACACATGCCATCGAGGCTTATGTATCTACCGCAAACTGCAACTACACCGATCCGTTAGCAATCCATGCGATCGAAATGATCATGAACGATCTCGTACCTTCTTATAACGGCGATATGGCTTGCCGTGACCGTATGCACGATGCGCAGTGTCTGGCAGGTATGGCATTCTCCAATGCACTGCTGGGTATCGTTCACTCTATGGCACACAAGACAGGTGCTGCATTCGAAGACTACGGTGCACATATCATCCACGGTGCAGCTAACGCTATGTATCTGCCCAAGGTCATCGCATTCAATGCGAAGAATGAGACAGCTAAGAAGCGTTACGGCGTGATCGTAGATTACATGGGAATCGCAGACAAGAGCGCATCTGACGATGACAAGGTAGCTGCTCTGATCGCTTATCTGCGCAAGATGAACGACGATCTGAACATCCCTCACTGCATCAAGAATTACGGTGCTGACAGCTATCCGACCGAGAACGGCTTTGTACCTGAGGAAGTATTCTTAGAGAGACTGCCTGAGATCGCTGCTAATGCGATCCTGGATGCATGTACAGGTTCTAACCCCCGTATCCCTTCACAGGAAGAGATGGAGAAGCTGCTCAAGTGCTGCTACTATGATACAGAGGTTGATTTCTAATCACCGAATAGATCTGAACTACAAAAGGAGTTCCGGGAACGGAACTCCTTTTCTTATTGTTGTACGTTGTTTTATGTTGTTGTATGGACTCACACCCGCCAGTTGCCAAACTGCACGGCCGTCGGAACTGCCCCATGGTCTCCGATCATCTTCTCCATCCAGACCATATCGAACCACCGGTCAAATTTGTATCCGCTATTGTGAAAACATCCTACTTCGGTAAATCCGAGCGCGCGGTGAAAGCGCAGGCTGTCATCATTTAAATACCTGCTCTCTTCGATCGGACTCGCGATACATGCATTCATGTTTAAGATCCCCATATCAGCCAAAGACTGCTCCAACCGCTGATACAGCGCTCTGCCGACTCCGCCTTTTCTGCATTGTTTTCTGACATAGATCGTCGTCTCCACCGACCAGTCATATGCCCGTCTTCCCTTGAAGCTGTTCGCGTAAGCATAGCCGATGATCCGTCCATTCTCTACAGCCTTGATATAAGGATATCTGCCCGAGATCCGCGTGATCCGCTCACGAAATTCCTCCACTGAAGGGACTTCGTATTCAAATGAGATCGCCGTCTCCTCTACATACGGCGCATAGATCTCCAGCAGTTCCTCCGCATCAGCTTCGGTCACCCGCCCGATCGTCATGGTATCGTTCATTATATCATCTCCCATGTTTTGTGTCTGTCAGATACATCTTCGCTTAACAGCCAAATAACTCTGCCGTCTTCGTCATACGATCTGCGATCGGCACACCGAACGGACAGCGTGACTCACAGGCATGACATCCGATACATTCTGATGCATGGTGTCCGAGCAGTTCATAGTGGGACTGCACTGTCTGAGGTACTTCCGGCTGCATGGTCGCCAGATCATAAAACTTGTTGATCATCGCGATATCCAGATTGGCGACACACGGCTTGCAATGACCGCAATAGGTACATTCTCCCCGGTAAGAATGGAACGGCGCATTGGCGATCACGGATGCATAGTCTTTTTCTTCTTCTGTCGCAGACTCGTATGCAACGGCCTGATCGATCTGCTCTTTTGTGTCATACCCACACATGATCGCACCTACTGCCGGTCTGGTCAGTGCATAATGGATACACTGCACCGGTGTCAGCTTCACACCGAACGGAGAGCGTTTTTCATCGAACAATCTGCCTCCGGCAAATCCCTTCATAACGGTGATACCGACATCATTCTGCTCGCAGACCTTATACAACCGTGCACGATCTGCATCGATCCCTTTCAGTCCCGCATCAAATTCCTCGGCAAACATCGTATCGATATCTTCACTCGCCGGCAGCATATCGAATGCCGGATTGATACTGAACAGTATCATCTCCACATATCCGGATTCTGCCGCTTTGATAGCCACTTTCGGATTGTGTGAGCTCATACCGATATGACGGATCACGCCGTCACGCTTCAGCTGCATGATATACTCCAGATAATCGGAATGCTGGATCTGCTCCCACTCCTCCTCGGAATCCACGTAATGGATCATGCCCAGATCAATATAATCGGTCTGCAGTCTGCGCAGCAGATCCTCAAACGCCGGACGCACATATGCCATATCCCGTGTTCTGTAATACTGCTCATCCTTCCAGGTCGATCCGATATGTCCCTGGATATACCACTGACTGCGGTTTTCCCTGATTCCTTCGCCGATGATATCTCTGGACTTCGGATCTGCCATCCAGCAGTCCAGTATGTTAATACCCTGCGAAGCCGCATAATGGATCAGTTCTACACTCTCTTCCCTGGGGTGACGCTCCAGCCACTCCCCGCCAAAGCCGATCTCACTCACTTCCAGTTCTGTTTTCCCTAATCTGCGTGTTCTCATTTTCTCACTCATATACTATCTTATTCTCCTGTCGTATATTACTTATAAAATCCGGAATCCCATGATCACAATACCTAGTACGACCAGCACGATACCGGTCGCACGGTTCAGCGTCTTTGGTGTCGCTTTGTTGGCAAATACAGCCGCGATACGCGCCCACAGCAACGTGAATGCCACACACAGTATCCACACGAACCAGTCCGGTGTGCCGCCGATCATAAAATGCGACACTGCACCCGTCAATGCTGTGAATGTCATGATAAATACACTCGTGCCGACTGCAGTCTTCAGCTCATATCCGATGACACTCGTCAGGATCAGCAGCATCATCATACCGCCACCCGCACCGACAAATCCACAGATCATACCGATCATAAAGCCGCATAGCAATGATTGGGCCGCGCGTTTGCGCGCAGGGACATTCTGCATCGCTTCCTTTGTCGTCATGACCGGACGGACAATAAATTTGATACCGAGCAGGAATGTCATAAACACCGAAAAACTCCCCATCGTGGAGGACGAAACCAGACTCGCCAGATAGCTGCCGATGACTGTAAAGACGAGCACACTGCCCATCATGATCAGACCGTTTCTGATATCCAGATTCTTGTTTTTATGGTACGTGTATGCGGATACCGCACTCGCCAGCACATCGGACGACAGCGCGATACCGACTGCCATGTACGGATCCATATGCAAGAATGTGATCAGCATCGGACTGATCACCGCAGCGGCACTCATCCCGGCAAACCCGGTACCCAGTCCCGCTCCCATACCTGCAAAAAAAGTCACTAATATCGTAAATAAAATACTCATGTTTCTCTGTTTCCTTTATCTTATGGATTGTCATCATATGATCTCTCTGCTACCCGTACTTCCTTGCCATGGAAAGCAAAACCGAGTCTATAGATCCGTTCTCCCGGAACGCCCGCTGCCAGCAGATCAGCCTCATATTTTTTATCTTCGATCTGGCGCAATGCATGATCCAATGTCTGTTCCAGACTCTCTTCTTTTCTTTCATCAAACACCTTAAATTCCATGATAAATGCATCACCCGTTTCCGTCAATAGGTATAATGCAATATCATACCGTCCCCGGCCACTCTCACGATTGGACACGATCCGGTATCTGTCCTTCAAGGACACGATCAGTCCCAGCACCAGACCATGAAAAAGATTCTCCGGTGCCCGCCGCTGCTGATGATAGGAAATATCCTGCAGCAGTTATACAATACCATGGATGCCTTTATTCTGGGACACTTTGCCGGATCATTCGAGTTCGCTGCGATCGGGATCGCCGGTTCCGTGATGAATCTGTTTCTCTTTCTGATCACCGGTCTGCACCAGTCCAGCCTCTATATCGGAAAGCTGCTGGTACAAGGTGCCGTCAATACCGGCGGTGTCGATATGATCCTCGCATATACCGCGACTATGCGCATCGAAGGTTTTGCCAATTCATTCGGTGACAGCGGCTGCAGTGCAACATCCCACATTGCCCTGCGTGTACTGCTCTCCTGGATCCTGATCAGTAAGATGGGATTATCTGCCGTTGCACTGGCGACCGGCCTCGGATGGCTGTTTGTCAACATCTTCTGGGCAACAAAAAAATCCCGGATGACCCAAACAGGATCATCCGGGATCTGAAGTTATCCTTCGATGGCTATATATTTATTTTCTTCAACTGCCGGTTTTGCTTCCTTCTTCGGAACAAACATCTTCAGGATACCATGTTTGAATTCACCCTTGATATCTTCCTCTGTCACTGCATCGCCAACATAGAAGCTTCTCGAGCAAGCACCTGCGTAACGCTCCTTGCGGATGTAACGTCCGGTCTTTTTCTCTTTTTCATCCTTATCGAGTCCCTTCGCAGCACTGATGGTCAGATAGCCATTGTCTAACGAAGCCTTGATCTCGTCCTTGCTAAAGCCCGGCAGATCAATCTCTAACTCGTATCCGTCATCCATTTCCTTGATATCGGTCTTCATGACACGTCCGGCATGTTTACCGTAGAGCTTTTTCTCTACATTGTGCATATCGCGGTCATCATAGAATGCTAAATCGTTAAATAAGTCATCAAACAAATTCTCTCCAAAAATACTAGGCATCAACATAAGTCATCTCTCCTTTTCCTATCCGCATCCACTGTCTGTGAATGCCTCATGCTTGTTTACCTTGTTTCCTTGGAACTGGGATGTTTAGGAACTCTTGGGAACTCCTCTTTGTTCTCTTTTTATTCCCTTCCTTTGTTCTTGACTATGTTATAGCACCAATTATTAGCACTGTCAAGTGGTGAGTGCTAATTTTCTGTGAAGATTTTGTAAACTTCACTTTTTGATCTATTTTTCCTACCACACCAGATCTTTTTCTGACAATGTATCAAACTGACTGAAATATTCCTGTGCTGCGGTCAGACCTACGATACCGGTATCCTGCAGCTTCTGCTCATTGCCCGCGTCTGCCAGATGCTTATTCAGACCGATATATCGGGACACATTCAGAATGTAGCTGTTCTGTGAACCATCCTCGGACAGATACGGCATCCTCCCCGGCAGATCCCCGGAGTTGAGCTGTGCTTTTACATAGGCAGTGTAGTTCTGTCCGCTGTAGGGCACTGCCTCCAGATTGATCTCCGGGTACTTTTCATGGACAATGTCTATGAAATTTCCCATCGTCCGGAACGGTGCCTTCGCATCCTGTCAGCAACGCAGCAGCGCATGTGAACGCTGTTAACAGGGCAAGCATCTTCCTCATTTGCATAACTCTCTCCCTTCATATCGGCCTTATCCGATCAGACATTATATGGTCATTATACCAAACCGTCCATAATTACAATACACAGTTCCCCGAAAACACTGAAATTTTGTCAAGCCTGTTTTCCCGCTTGCGATACAATTCTTTCCATGTTATGATAACCACTATGAATACCAACTACGAATATTACCGAATCTTTTATTATGTTGCAAAATATGCCAATCTGACCAAGGCTGCGGCTGCCCTGCAGACCAGCCAGCCTGCAGTCACGCGCACCATTCATAAGCTCGAAGAGGACTTAGGCTGCCGTCTGTTCATCCGCAGCAAATCTGGCATGGAACTGACCGCCGAGGGACGCACCTTTTATGAGTATGTGTCTGCCGGCTGTGCGCAATTTTTCAAAGGCGAGCAGAAGATCACCAGCCTGCTCTCGCTGGATGAAGGCAGCATCACGATCAGCGCCACGGAGACTGCGTTGCACTGCTGCCTGCTGCAGGCGATCGAGTCGTTCCGTGAGCTGCATCCGAATGTGACATTCTGCATCTTAAACAATAGCTCCAGCGAATCTGTGACCGCACTGCGCCAGGGGCAGGTGGATATGGCTATGATCTCTTCGATTCCGGATGCGCTGCAGCATCCGCTGGTTTCGCATGCGCTGCACTCGTATACTGACATTCTGATCGGTGGTCGTAAATATCGTGAACTCCAGAATCAGAACCTGACATTTGCCGAACTGTGCGAATATCCCTGGGTGAGTCTGACACGGGATGCGATCGCACGCATTTTCATTGATAATTACTTTGCCTCACTGGGACTTCGGTTCAAACCAGCGATCGAACTGGCAACGACCGATCTGATCCTCCCGGCCATCGAGCATAACCTCGGTATTGGATTCCTCCCGCCGGAGTTTGTAGAAGAAGCCTTAGATACCGGAACCGTGTTCCGGATCGCAATTCCGGATGAAATGCCACACCGGACGATCTCCATGGTCTATGACCCGGAATATCCGCAGAGTGTAGCCGCTACTGCCTTTCGCAAGTTCCTGCTCGGTCAGCCCTATCAAAAATAGACTCCTTCTGCCTCGCGAAACGGCAGATATTCCATACATTTTTTTACGGCAGGTATCAGAAGCCTGCTGCTTTTACCTCTCTTTCTGCCTCCATCTTGTAACATGCAAATAGTTCCACAGACAGATCTCCGGCAAATCCGGCTGGAACGGCCTCCAACTGACAGACTCTGGCGCGGTATCCCATCGATCCGGTATCTTTATCTGCATGCATCATGAAAAACGAAGACACAGACTCATGTTTTGGGGCGCATCTGAGATACTCCGAGGAATAGAACTGCATCTGATAATCCCGGTCACACTCATATTCGATCAAGGGCAGGACATAACCCGGCGGACAGATGCCCGGTAAAATATCCATCAATTCCTTCCTGAACTGTGCAATCTGTTCCTCTGTAAAATTCTCTGTATATCGAGGATCTTCAAAGCGTGTCCGCGCATCCTCCCACGCATCAAAAAAACTGATCCCATGAATATAGACCGTGCACCCGGCTTCCCCTGTCAGATGCACAACCTTTGGACGCGCGTATTCACCGGTTTTTAACCGCATCCGCTTCTGCAATGGAATCGCAATATGCCGCCGTGAAAGCTGAAGCGTAATCTCCGGGCTGTCCGAACTTTGAAATATCCGTTTTGCCAGTTCCGGTTCTTCTGCCGACAGCTCATAATTGACGATCAGCAGCCGCTCCAGCGGCACTTCTTCCAGTGTTCCCAGTCTCAATCCCTGCCCGAGCATATACAGGAAATGAAGCTGATCCTCGACATTCCACGGTTCACCGAGACAGCTTTCCGATGCGGAAGCCACTGCAAAGCTGCAGCCACCGATTGTGGCCTTCCCAATCCGTATCCGCTCCGTCTCCTCCAGATTCTGCTTTAATTCCTCTCGATTTGTTCTGGGTTCCTTATATATCCGCTGTCTGTGCTCCAGTTCATCTTCCGAAATCGCTGTGACCGCCCACAGATGGAACGTATCCTCTTCTTTTTCCGATATTTGCGGTACTTCCTGCATTTGCGGCATTTGCGATAGTTCCAGCATACCGAGTACTGTATCATATTCGCCATCACTGTATGTCATATTTATAATTTTGGACTTGTTTACAACCGGAAACAGTGCCCTTAAATCTTGTGTATTCATTGTATCTTTCTCTCCTTTTCCTGCCTGCCCAGTTATTTTATTATATCAATTTTAAAAGCATGAGAAAAGACCCCGGATCATCTTTACTGGAATGATCCGGGGTCTGACACTCATGCTTCAATCATTATTCGTATACGTGTTTCTTTTTTTCTTTGG
>Ga0129312_1000875_pt1 | contig 20986 bp, 8 predicted proteins | sample O827metagenome_FD_94434 | JGI IMG/M metagenome (GOLD analysis project Ga0129312, IMG submission 94434) | Orangutan group fecal microbial communities from Wisconsin, USA - O827 metagenome | ecosystem: Host-associated > Mammals > Digestive system > Large intestine > Fecal | place: USA: Wisconsin... | reverse complement strand
TGCTTCGCTGACCGAACCATCCAGTAAAATCGTGATCCAGTGCTGTTTATTCATATGATACCCAGGTAAAAATCCATAAGTCTGAATAATCATATTTGTCATGTCCGGATCACACTTTACGTCCATGATGTCAACCAGATCATTTCCCTCTAATCCTAACTTAGATTTCTCAACTGTCATGAATACTGCATACCATTTTCCATTTTTATGACGAAGTACAGCACTGTCTGGCGATTTACTCCATAAATATTCTGGAACTGTACCGTACTGTTTCTGCACATATTCAAAGATTTCTTCCGTCTTCACAATCTTTTCAACTCCTGATTCTTCTGATATCCTTTCCATAATCATACCACATTTTCGTATGCCATACTACCTGCCAAATTCTTTTGCATTTTCCCGGTTCTCCTGACTTTAACTAATAGAGGGGTAAAACAGCAAGGACAGGAAGTGAGGATACACTTCCGGAAAATCCCAATTTAGGGTACCCTGCCCTAAATTGAAAAAGCTGAAAGCAACTATACTACTGCCCTCTCAGAAAGGAAAAATTACCAATGGCTGAAAGAAAACGAAACAAAGAAATCCATTTTTATGTCACAGATGAAGAGCGGAAGCTAATTCGCAGGAAGATGATAGAATCAAAGACCAAAAACATGGGAGCTTATCTGCGGAAAATGGCAATCGACGGTTACATCGTCAACACCGATACCACTCCACTGAAGAAACAGTATGAGGAAATGCACAAGATTGGCGTAAATATCAATCAGATTGCAAAGAAGGTGAATACTACTGGAAATCTGTATCCAGAAGAAATGAAAGAATTGAAAGAGATGGTAAAAGAGATATGGCATATATTAAGATCTTCCCCATTAAAGTAACAGATAAGAAAGCTCTGGACTATATCACGAATCCAGATAAGACTGATGAAAAACTGCTGGCTTCCAGTTTTGGCTGTTCCTCTGAAACAGCTGATCTGGAATTTGCCGTGACGAGAGAACAGACAAAAAAGAACGGAATGGATAAAGGTGATAACCTGGCATTTCATCTGATCCAGTCATTTAAACCTGGAGAAGTTGATGCCGAAACTGCCCATCGCTTAGGGCAACAATTTGCAAACGAAGTACTGAAAGGAAAATATGAATATGTGATCAGCACCCATGTTGATAAAAATCATATCCATAACCACATCATCTTTAATGCAGCAAGTTTTGTTGATCATCACAAGTATGTTTCCAATAAGCGGAGCTACCATAAAATCTGCCGGATCAGTAATCGTATCTGCCATGAAAATGGACTTGCCACCAGTATGCCAACCGGAGAAAAAGGCAAAAGTTATAAGGAGAACATGGAATATCATCATGGCACCAGCTGGAAAGCCAAGCTACGTGTTGCAGTTGATAAAGCAATCTGGACTTCCATCAACTATGAGGAATTTTTACAAAAAATGCAGTTAGCCGGATATGAAGTCCGACAGGGAAAACACCTGTCCTTCCGTGCACCGGAACAGAAAAACTTCACTTATATGAAATCTCTTGGAAGCTATTATTCAGAAGAAAATGTCCGCATCCGTTTGGCAAAAAATCGTAACAAAGTAAAAGCTCCAAAGCATTTGTCCAGAGAAGCACACCTATATATCAATATCTCCACTTATGTTACGACCGGCAATCGAGAAGGATTTGAACGCTGGGCAAAACTCAATAATCTGAAAGAAGCGGCTCGTACCTTCAACTATCTTTCTGAAAATAATCTGCTGAATTATGAAGATTTCCAACAGCATGTTTCTGACATTGAAGCTTCTGTTAAAGCTGCCGATCAAAGAATAGCGCAAATCAACAATGAACTTAGCACACAGAAAGTCATTCAGAAACACTGTGATTCTTACCGTCTCTGCCGAAAAGTGATTGAAGATTGCAAATCTGCTAAAAATCCAAAAGCATACCGGACCAAACATCAGGCAGAATACCAGCTCCACGATTCACTAAAAAAAGAGCTTCAGGATCTCGGTGTTACCCAAATCCCAAGCTCTAATAAAATTCAAAAGCGGATTGAAAATCTTGAATCTGAACAGACTGCTACACTCCGGGAAAAACAAGAATTACAGAAAAAACAGAAAACTCTGAGGATCATTCAGCAGAATTTTACTGCGCTACTCGATGCTCCAGAGATCAGTTCAGACTTACTTCCGGCAAAAAGGGAACCTGTTTCTGTCACAAGAGATAAATAAGATTGCACTGGCAACTCACTCATTTTCTTCCAAATCTTCCCATGGTTTCAAACCCATTTCCTCCCAGGTGACGCCATACGGTGCACCTCCGGAGGTATTTACCTTTGGATTATACCAGTTGCGTAACTAAACGAAAAGACCGGGATTTCCCGATCTTCTCATATTATTTATGGACTTTTCTTTTACAAATACTAAATATGACTAAGGATATTCCCATTAAAGAAAGCCATATAATTACATTCGTATCATCTCCCGTTTTTACATTTGGAGTATGACTGCTATTATCACCTGATGGTTCTTCTGAAACTGGTGGCGTATTCGTGGTAATTGGTGGTATCGATTCATTTTTAAATTTAGGTTCTGCCGTTACATTCCAAATTATCTGACCATCATAATTACCTGGAACTGTTATGATAAAAGGTTCGCTTTGATATACTTGATTTCCAATTTGTGTTTTTTGTGTCTGCACAAAAAGATACACTCCTTTTTCCAGATCTCTGTACATAACTTCTCCATCTGAGTTGGTCTTTCCGGACATTCCTTTGATGTTGTTATCCTGTACATATTTTTCCAATTTTTTTGCAGCTTCTGCCTGAGCGGAAGAATCATCAAAATCAAATATGACTCCAGACTTTGCAAACTCACTCACTAATGCCCATGAATTATTTTTATATGTTCCAACCTGATACATCGTAAATTCAGTATTACTTAGCTTATATACCGTGGTCTCATCTTCAACAGTTGCTTTTAATAATATACTTCCCAGATCATTCGCAGACACAGGTAACGGAATGAGGAGTAAAAGCATACACATCACACTGGCCATACACATATATATTCGCTTACGTTTAATTATTCCGCTCATGTTTTTTCTCCTTCCTGCGTTTATGTAACTTAATACTCACCCATATGATGATGAAAGCAACAATTCCAGCAATCAATAGAATCAAATTGAATGGGATTGTGCGCTGAAGACCAACTTCCTCATCTATCTTCTGTGCCTCTTCATACGGAATTCTAGTGCCACGTACAAGCAGTCTGTGCGTGTTAACTGCATAAGGAGTGCATGTGACCAGGGTTACATAATCCTTGTCCTTTTCAATCTGTAAAGAATCTGTATCTGATGGCAATACTGTCAGAATCTGATCCACCTGATAGGCAAAGGTATGATGAAGAACTTTAATATAAAATACATCTCCAACCTCCATCTTGTTCAGGTCGGTGAATATCTTGGCATTTGCAAGTCCACGGTGTCCGGATAATACCGCATGACAGCTCTCACCGCCTACCGGAAGCGAGGTGTTTTTCAGATGTCCTACACCTGACTGCAGTACTTTTTCGGATGTTCCATGATAAACCGGAAGAACAACATCAAGCTTTGGAATATCAATATATCCCATCATTCCAGTATCATCAATTTTCAAAAGTTTGTTATACTCATCATCTTCTGTCTGGTTTTCATTACTTTCTGAAAATGGATCTGCTATGGAACCAATTCCGATCAGGCTTTCGTTGTAGTCCTGTGCCTGCTTGATCATTGCATTTTCCTGTTCTTCCGACAAATGCGAAACTTCCTGTTCATAATCTGTAGCAATCGTTGTGCTGTTCATCTGATTGATGTAATTGCTCACTACCGGATACAGGATTAAAGAAAATGCCGCCAGATATCCGATTCCTCTTAGTATTTTCGTTATTTTCTTCATAATACCTTTCACCTTTTCGTCTGTTTCTTCTGAAATACCCAGTCCACACTGGACATTTCAGAAAAAGCAGACATCCTCCCGGTGCAATACCGGGAAGATGAACTGTCTTTTTGTCCATTCTTAAACTTCAGAATGTCTTAGTTGTTTGCTTTCTTTTTGCCAAAAGCTTTGCTTGCTGTTAATGCACCGAAAAGAACGATACCAGCCAGTGTTACCATAAGGGCACCCTTGCTACCAGTAGATGGAAGCTGTGCACCTGTTTTGTTTTCTACAGCTACTTCTGGAGAAGTTGTTGTATCTTTAATTTCTGTACCTGTTGTTGTAGTTCCATTGTATGTGTAATCTACTTTATAGCTTACAAGTTTTCCATCTTCGCCATAAGTTGCTTTAATCTCAACCTTAATGTCGCTGAGAAGTTTATTGTATCCTTCTGGAGCTTTTGTCTCTCTTAAGTAGTAAGTTCCGGCATCAAGACCTTTTACAAGAACTTTACCATCAGCATCGGATACAATTTTTGCAGAAGTAAAGCCTGTTGCATTAGCTTCATCAGCTGTTGCCTGACGATATACACCTGATCCTTCGTCTACAATATTAATCTTAGCATCTGTATCTGCTGCATCACCTGCTGCATTTGCTTTGTAAAGCTCGAATTCTGCATTTTTAAGTGCGGTCTTAGTCTCATCTTTTAAATAATATTTGAAGATTGTGAAATTGAAAGTATGTACATCTACGATGCTTGGTTCAGATTCACCTTTGTTATCTGTTCCTGGTTTATTACTGTACTCAACGGTAGCAGAGTTCTTGTTTGCATCATAACCAGTTACTGCATTTTTATTTAAGGTTGCCGTATAAGTTACTTTAATTTCCTGTCCTGCTTTTTTTGCATTAGAAGCAAGGAAATTGTTCATTGTAATTGTGATGTTCTGTCCGTCCTGTGTTAATGTATAAGTATTGTCTGCTTCCTGCCCTGCATCTACTTTAGTAATTGTAGTTTCTCCAACTTTCACAGAAGTAATTTCTTTAAAAGTAAGACCTGCGGATAATGTATCCTTGAAGTTAAATACATAAGAAGTATAACCTGTCATATCTGGTACTTTAGATGTCAGTGTGTAAGTTACTGTATCACCAATGTTGACATCATCTGCATTTTTTTCATTTACTTTTTTTACTACTGTCGGGTAATTACTCTTCATGTTAACTGTAGCATCAGCACCTGTAACGCTGACTAAAGAAGCTACGGATTTTACTGCTTCATTTCCAGGGGCTGTAGATGTATCTGTTGCACCTAATGGATAAACTACATAGTATCCATAATCCAGGTTATTAATTACCGTAGTAGTATCGGTTGTAGTTGCAGTTGTATGAGTAGCCTCTACAGTTGCAGTATTTCCAAGAATCCATCCCATGATATCTTTTGCAAACGCTGCGCCATTACTTCCATCTGTTCCAACCTGTGTTTTAACATAGTTATATGCTGCTTCACTTAAAGCTTCACCAGATAAAGATGAACCATTCTCTACTTTTGTTTTAAAGAATCCTTCATATGCACTGTTCAGTGTATATGCTACATTATTTTCACTTTTTGTTGCTGTAAAAATCTGATACAGATCCAGAGTCTTTCCTGCCACTGTATTGTTGACTGTCAGGGTTCCTTTTGAAGCTTCTGCTGCAAATGCAGTCATGCTCATGGACAGTATCATGGTCATTGCCATCAGAACTGCCATAAATCTTGATACTAATTTCTTCATGTTCCTCTTCTCACTTTCTTTTGATTTTTTATTGGTTCGCTGGGGATTCTTTCAGCCTTTACGGTGGAAGATCCCCACGCAGCCATACCTCTCTCATGACTCTGCTCCTCCTTTCCTACATCGTCTGTTTCCGTTTCCTTCTGCGTCCGGTATAAAGCAGGAACGCTAACAACAGGCCACCTACTATGATAAACATCATAATGCCCTCGCCGCCGGTATCCGGAAGCAGTGCAAAATGCCGGTTGATAATCGTGAAGGTAAATCCATCTTTAGAAGTTTCGATTGTAGTTGTATAGCCTTTTATTTCCGTTTCCGTAACAGAATATTTGTAATAATGCGGAGTTCCTGCATCATCTTTTATGTAGGCTGGAAGAGTTTCAATCACTTTCTGCCATGTAGATTTTGATATGTCACCTTTTATTTCATAGTTTTCATAGTTTGGCACGACTTCTGTATGTTCTGTTCCATCTGCATCCGTCCAGCTTCTGGAAATTGTAACTGTAATGGAACTTGGTCTGAGGTTATCCATGTTACGGAAATCTTTCCATACCTTATTAATGGTCAGATTTATATATTCATCACATGGATCCTGTGTATCCGATGGTTCCGGTGATGTGCTGTCCCCTGTATTGACTGTCGTTTTGGTATCTGACATCAGAACGGCTTTTGCATCTGATACATAAGCATTCAGATCTGCTGTTTCAGAAGAATCTTTTGTTGCCATAACTGCATTCTGCAAGGTGTTATACTCATCTACCTGCACTACATGTTTTACTGAGAAGATGCTCCATCCATTTTCCTGGCTAAACGTATCTGTCAGGAGTTTGGAATTCTTTTTGATCTCATCAAAAGTGATCACCGGTTTCCGGTAGATACGGTAATTGTTATTCTCACCTTCTACGCCTGCTTTCGTATTAAACTTATATACAGAGTTCAGATCACTTTTTCCACTGAATGGTCCCACCATCTTAGGTGTTCCACGAACCACATCGCAGTAATACATGTTGTTATTTTTCAGCAGTCCTTCGTCGTTGTATCCTACAAAGCCTCCGCTTCGTCCATCTGTTGCAGTACCGTCTGCATCATTTCCGGCACCGCCGGCATAGACATCGTATCCCGTACTGATTCCATATACATTGCTGTCTGTAATTTTTGTTCTGTTTGCCTTAATCAGGTTGACACTGATGTTGGACTTTACATCATTATCTTTCGTTATGATTCCGTTTTTGTCACATGGAAGCTTAATAGAGGAATCTCCGATCTTAATGATTGCAAAATCTGTCTGCTGATTGTTATCATCAGACTTTTTAGATAGCCCAACAGAAATATCCAGTCCAAGCAGATTCACATGGATGAGATTTCCATCGTACAGTGCATCAACCTTCACAATTCCAAGATTAATATGCAACAAGTCGGAATCCTGAATCTTATCCAAATACAATGCCCTTACAAGCTGATCCAGAACTACGAATAATGCATCCACCACTGTGGAATCCAGTTTTACATCTGCAAGATAGGCAAAGCTTGTTCTTCCGGCAAAGCCACCAGCTGTTCCACCGGATTCTACCAGTTTCAGACTATTTTCCTGATTTTGATCATCTCCTGCATTGCATCCTGACATTCTGGCAAGATTTGCGTAGCCGATAAATCCTCCGGCGATCTGCTCCTTTCCGCCTTTACTCTGAACCGTATAACCACCAGGTATACCTGCCACACTGCTGTCATCAATGTGGGAGCCAAAAATATCCAGAACACCGAGGGCACCGCCAAGAAGCTGTCCTGCATTATCTCCCAGCACATCCAGCTTCTCCATTTTTACAACTCCGCTTTTTCCGGAGTATCCTACAAAGCCACCTACGCTGTTCAGGCCTGTTACATAATTTAATCCTGTTACGCTGCTGTTTTTGACAGATCCATTTAACAGTGAACCACCAAATCCGCCAGCTGTTCCGCTGTATGTAACCTGATTATTCTGTCCTGCATCTGTTGCTGTGTTAGCACTGACGCCAAGCCCTGCATCTGGACTTCCTGTGACATTTCCGTAATATACATAGCTTCGGAACGCATCCAACACATCGGTTTTTCCAAGTTTTAAAAGATACTGTAATACCGAGGTCTCATTACCTGCACTAATGTTTGCGGCACCGGAAACATCCGCAATACCGAAGCATCCACCGGCATATTCACCGGCTACTACGGAACGGATCTTGTCTGCACGGATTCCGCTTCCCGGCGTATCCTTCTCGCCGAGGACCGCTCCGCAGAGACTTCCTGCAAATCCTCCTGCTGCTTTTGCGTACCCGGTATTGCTTCCATTTTGATAGGTTCCGTTTACGATCACGCCCCAGTCATCCCAGGCTGACACAGATGCACAGCGGATGGTGGAAACAGTAGCATTCAGAACCTTAATCAGCTCTGCCGGAGCATTTACCATAAGAACATCCAGAATCTTATTCAAAAGTCCCTGCTTTGTAGCTGTATCAATAGCTGCCACACTACCCGGATCTACTTTTCCGGCAAAACCGCCTACATAGGAAGTTCCATCTACACGCCTTAAATTTGTGATACTGCAGGAGGAAGTTTCATCTCCCCAGATCTGACCGCCGATCATTCTTCCCACATAGCCTCCGGCAAATCCTACCGGGTCTTTGTCTGCAATACCAGTTGCTCTGATCCTTGCACCGGAACGATATCCTTCCACATGGGACTGTTTCACAACCGGCACAAAGGTTTTTAATGCTGCCAGACTGTCTGCACCTATAATCTTAAGGCTTGCCAGTGAAACGTCACCTGTGTTTGCCACAGAACCTGTAAGCATCTCACCAGCAAATCCACCACTGCATCTATAAGCCTCTGCTGACTGAAGATCTGTTGCAGTTCCATTTGTTACGGTACCGCCTTCCATCCGTCCAACATAACCTCCGGCAGAACCTCCTTGTGTTGCTTTACTTGCCAGAATGCTCCTTCCTGCTGTGACTGCGTATCCATATGCATACTGAGAAATGATCTCATTTAACTGTTCTTGATTATTGACTTCACCAAGTGCCTGTAATTTATTACCGTAACTTCCATAAGAACCGACAGCACCAACCCATTTGTTCCAGGTATCCGTATCCAGTCCACGAAGCGGTCCATAAACAGCTGTATTCTTTTCTGTCGGATACACTGCCTGAAGAAGCGTCAGCGGATTATCTAATTTGATAAGACCAAATAAAACCTTCAGACTTCCTGTATCTGCAACATTCGCACACCGCATCAGTCCTGTATAACCTCCAGCATATTCCGTTCCATATACGGAACGGATACGATAGGCCGCACATTCTCTTACGTTTCCTGTATATGCAGCACCTTTCCAGTTATCCGTATTGTTTCCCCAGATCTGACCGCCATAGTTGTAACCTGCATATCCTCCTACAAGTCCACGGTAAATGCCATCATCACTTTCAGCCTGAGCCCTCACAGCACCTCCACAAGGTACACAGGTTGTTTCGCTGTTTTTGATCACAGGAACAAATGCCTGTAAAACGCCAAGAAGATTATCTGCCTTGATCAGTCCTCCAAGAGCACTTAATCCATCTACCACATCTGCCGCACTCCCCGGCTCCATGGTTCCAACATATCCACCGGCACTTTCACGCCCTATGATATGTGCAAAATTATAAGAATTACTATTCTGAATCTGAACTCCAAGAAGTTCTCCTGCATATCCACCGGCTTTTCCGGTATCACCGTCTCCATCTGTTGCAAGAACATTAAATCCGCCTATCGCTCCGTAAACATCTGAACTGTCTATAATAGATGCAACTACGGTCAATGCTGATAACAGATTTGTAGCAGAAAGTACATGATCCAGAACGCTTGCACCTCCGATAGCCGCCGTACTTCCCATAGCAGCTTTTCCAATATAGCCGCCGGCATAACGATAACCACTTACCGCATATGCACTGTCGCTTCCGTAATAACTGCTACCATCTTCCTGCTGCAGATTCTTTGGCTCACTGACGCCTGTATGCTGCAATTTATTTACATCGGAATTGCTGATCTGTACACCAGTTCCGCATCCGATAAAGCCTCCGGCACTTCCAGCATCCGCATCGTTGGTGCTGTCTTTTTCAAGAGTACCTGTAACGGTAACGGTAAACCCTTTTTCTACAGAATTAACACTGGCATTACTGATCACCGGAACAAAAGCATTAACCAGGGAAAGTAATCCTGTCAGATCAACTACTTTTGTAAGAATTGATGACTTATCTCCAATCTCTGCAACCGCTCCGGCTTTTACCAGACCTCCGAAGCCTCCGGCATAACGAAGACCTTCTACTTTCAGAAGATTTTCTACTGCCGTTCCTTTTCCAGCGTCAACAGCATTTGATGAATTATCTACATGACCGCTCTGCATCTCTCCAACGAAGCCACCTGCATAGCCTTCTGCGTTTTCAAATCCGCTGTCAGCCGTAACAGTCAAACCATCTGCGGTACCAGCAACTTTGCAGTTTGTAATTTTGCTGGATGCAGCCTGCAGGACACTTGCCAGTTCCTTCAGACTCAGAATCTTACCAAGGACACTGTTCAAAAGATCTCCTGTGGCATCTCCTGCCTCCGCCGCACTTCCGGAACGCATGATTCCGATATAGCCACCGGCATGATACGGTGCAGTGACTTCTTTTACATTGGTCACATCAGAGTTCTTCACCATGACTGCTTTTCCATTACCGATATATCCTCCGGCATCTCCAAGCGCCACATCATCATTTTTTCCAGATGCTGTTACAACTAAGCTGTCTCCCTCGATAGAAGAGTCGGAAATTCTCGGATACGCCACATCCATGACACTGAGAAGCTGATTTACATTTAAGAGACCCAGTAACTTAATGGAACCTGTCTGTGCCACATCACCAGGCATCAATCTTCCGGCAAAGCCTCCGGCATAGCTGGTTCCCTTTATATAGGAAAGTCCGGTAATATTTGTTGTTGCAATCGCACCAGTCTCACCTTCTGTTGTTCCATCCTCGCTATTCGTGACTGCTGAAATGAAATCTGCTTCTTCACTATTCTTTTCATCTGTAGATTCACTCGAAGATGGATTCGTGTCTGTGTCTGCTTTAAATCCGGAATTGTTGTTTCCATAATTGATATCTACTGCCTGTCCATCTCCCACAAAACCGCCCGCCATATCAGCGGATACCTGAGGGTCAGAACCATTCGAAACATATGCAATAGAAGTATTATTGAACTCCGGTCTCAGGGCACTGACAACGCCTAGCAGGTTCTCCAATTCGATTCCTGTCAGTTGTGATGTAGTAGAATCTCCGGCACTTAATGCATCTCCGGCTTTGGCAAAACCTGCAAATCCACCGGCTTTTCCTGATGCTGCGGATGCAGTAACCGTTTTCAGGTTGCTGATCTTTGTGTCCCTTGCTCGTCCACTGATGCATTCTCCAATAAAGCCACCGCTGTAACCTTTCTCATTTTGGGTAGACACACTATATCCTGACGCAACACCTGAAACAGTACTTTCAACTGCAAACGTCTCAATCATCTGACCTACAGAAAGAAGGCTGTCAATTTTTAGCAGCGGTAATCCCAGAAGTTTAATACCTCCAACATTGGCAAGGGTGCCGCTTCCGAAATACCCGGCAAAACCTCCGGCACACTTTCCGGCCGTTACGGAATTCAGATTTGTGACGGATGTTTTCCTTACTTCTCCACCTGTTCCATAACCGATAGCACCTCCTGCACGACCATTTTCCTGATCTGACGCAGTAACAGTAAGCCCGGAAGAGCCTCCGTTTACGGAACAGTCTTTACATTCAAAGCGCATGTAATCTGCCGCTGTGACCGTTCCACCAAGGACATCACCGACACTGGTCATCTTCGCATAGCCCAGAATTCCTCCGGCATTCTCTGTTGCTGAAACGTTCATAGAGGAAGCTGCATTGATCTGATTCACACGGTCTGCAAATTCATAGGTAACACCGGTCTTAGTAAGCACTCGCTGGAGGGCTTTTGTAGTTGACTTTGAATCGTCTGTAAGTTCTAAAGTATTGGAAATCTGGACAGCCCCTGCATATCCCACAAGTCCACCGGCATTTTTGCCGTTTGCTGTTACAGAAATGCTATTTCCTGCAATGGTGCATCCGCTTATAACAGAAGGTCGAAGTCCCACCAGGTTCAAAAGATCCATGTTGGTTAATTTACCATTTAACAATCCTGTAAGAAGATCCTTTACAATTACCAGAAGTCCCTGGCTTTCATCAATATCCGCTACATCACCAAGGGTTGCTATACCGGCAAATCCTCCGGTATAATCTTTTCCAGATACAGTGCCAAGAGAGGAAATACTGCAGTCCACCGCATAACTATTTCGCATTTCTCCTATAAATCCGCCTGCATAACCACTTTCTTTAGATGGGGTTCCCTGTGCAGATACGTTTACCGCTCCGTCGATTCTACAGTTCAGCATAACTGTATTGACCGGGAAATTTCCCATAAGTTCAATACCAAGGCTGCTTAATGCACCTACCACGACTGCATTCGCAGAACGTCCCACAAATCCACCAGAACAGTCATTTCCGGACACTGTGGTACTTCCACCTACAGAACAGTTTTTCATCACTGCACCGATGGCTTCCCCGGCGAATCCACCGGTACTCTTCTGACCTGTAACAGAAGTGTCACCGCTTACAGAACAATTCTGGATACTTGGATTGACATAGCCTATCGGAATAAGATTTTTTACACTGAGTAATCCTCCATTTAAAAGGAGAGTCAGCAAATCACCGGCTCCAAGCAGAGGAATCAGATTCAGAATTTTGGTTAAAGTAGTAACCAGGCCTCCTAATCCATTTGATATGAGGTCGTACTGTGTCATACCACTAACATAACCTGCGAAACCACCGGTTCGGTCATTTGCATTGGAAACTCCATGTAAATTTTCCACATTGCAGTTTTCAATCTGGATATTTCCTTTTACAACACCAGCAAATCCTCCCGTTGCCAGGGATTGCGGGTCCGGTTTCAGTCCGCTTAAATTTCCAAGCAGGAGCTTCAGCACACTTCCAATCAGACTGACATTCTGTTTAACTTTTGTTGTAGTTGTAGAAACCGTCACATCAGAAAGGGTAATGTTTTTCACAGTGATTGGATTTTGGGATATTGTCAGAGATGTAGAATATGGTGTTGTCAAATTTCTGAAAAATCCGATACCATATTCTGCCTGGTTGTCCTGATTGACTGCATTAGCCTGTGAAATATTGATATGGCTGATGGTTATACTCTGACCTTCAACCATTCCCTTTCGGCCTTCCATGTTTCCCTGATAATTGTCAATTGGATCCCAGTCATCATCTTCTCCATTAGAATTGGTACCCTCTTTGGAAAGGTCAATATCACGAAAGATGATGTAATTCGCATCCTTGCTGTATTTATATCCGGAGCCTGCAATATTGGTATTGCTACTTTTGGATGTATCATAGGTAAGGATGTAAGTTTTATTCTCGTCAACCGTTATACTTTCCGGAGTTGTATCATCAGTAAAATCACTTTCGTCACCATCACTTGTAAAAGCATCTATATCATCACTTTCTGGCTCAGCTACTTCCTCACTTTCTGCCGGAGTCATATCAATCAAATCTCTGTCTTTTACAGTTACACCTGCTTCAACAGATGCCGCTTCGGAAGCACTGGCAGTACTGTCTGTCGCAGTTACCGTCATATCGGCTGACTCCTGAATCGTACTGCTCACATATACATAACGCTTTGTAGCTGTTGTGCCAGCTATATCCAAGGATGAATTATCCAGATATTCTGTTTCTCCCAGCTTATGGTCACCTTTTTTATTTCCATACAATTCTTTTCCAGACCAATTATATGTATCATTAAACTTTACAATATCCGCATCACCCGGATAATACAGTTCTGTTTTGTATGTCTGTGTATCAGCTGCTGGTTTCCAAGCTGTATATCCACTCAGTGCGCCCCCAAGTACTCCCGGCTTTTTCTCTCTTGTTTCATACACTCGCCAGATTGGCTCTGTCACATCCGTATCTGTTCCGATTGCCCGAAGCTGTGTTTCATTACCTATCAGAATGTAATTTTTATCACCAATCTTTTTTACCACCTGACCGAAATAGTTTCTTCCTTCATAATCAGATGGATATGCATTTGTGATATTCTGAGTTGTCTCCTCTGTACCAGCCTTGTTGGCGAGAAGCTCCGGTGTTTCTGTTGTAAAAGAAGAAGCAAGCACATAATTATGTGTTTTGCTGTAAGTAAGATAGGAACCATCTTCCAGTGTAAAAACTTGTCCCATTCCAACTTTTTCAGCAATATAATCCTCACTCATTACAGGTTCGCTGTCTGAGGTTTCTCCTTTCATTAATTCAAGCTGGTATCGGTTATACACATAAATCGTATCAGTCACTGAATCATATACTGTGTTACCCGCGCGCTCTGATGATGAAGTGATGCTGCCTGTAAAATCAGACGGGAAGTTCCAGATATTTTCATTATCTATTGAAATATCATTCATTAAACAATAGGAAGCGTCTGATGAATAGGTAATTTCTGTACCATCTACAAGAACCTTATCCCCTCCACCAATATTTCCGTCTTTGTCTCCGGAATACATCTGTGTTCCTGTACCTATCTGCAGAAGTTGTTGGTAATTGTAGATACATATTTTTCCATCTTCATAATCTGGATTTGCTTCTTCCAAAGTATCTGAGGTGTTTTCATCCTCGATAATTGTTTCTTCTCCATCTGTAAATCCTTGATCTTCAGAATTACCAAATTCCTCTGTTACTTCAGAACTAATATCTGTATTTGGCTCTGATTCTCCTTCAAAAGAATCAGGAATATCACTTTCCGCGATATCAGATATTTCAGATGTATCACTACTGAAACCATCCTGCTCCGATATATCCATAATTTCACTATTGGTCTGCACATCCATTCTTTCTGAATCTTCAGCATTCGCAACTACGACTTGCGAAGATAATAATGTAACACACAGAACAATTGCTGTAAGTCGTCTTAAAACATTCAATTTCTTGTTCATAAAATCGCCTCAAATCTTCTGTCATGCTTGACTTTTTGTTACTTTTAACCACTCTGGCTGCATAGCTGCCGCCGTCAAGCACTGGACCAGTTTCTTGGAAAACGCTCCGCATTCACCATTTGAAATCATCCGGATTGCTTCTTCAGGTTCATATTTTCTTTTGTATGGACGATCATTGATCAATGCATCGTATGCATCAACAATCCCAACGACCTGTGCACACATCGGAATCGCATTTCCTTTTAAACCATCTGGGTATCCTGATCCATCATATCTTTCATGGTGATGTCTACATATTTCATAACTATATTGGTTCAGCTTTTCCGTTGTTATCCCCTCTGGGAATCTCTGGGTCATCGCTGCACCTACTAATGGATGTTGTTTTACTACATTCATTTCCTCTTCTGTCAATTTTCCATTTTTATTCAAAATTTCAATTGGCACCTTTATCTTTCCAATATCATGAATCGGTGCCAAATGAGCTACTGACGTAATTTCTTCGTCCGTAATTCCGTATTCCGGATATTTTTTCTGCAATTGAAGATATACCTGTTTCGTATAGAAACTGATATCATCTTGATACCCTGATTCAACTAACTGATTATGATTCAATACAGTAGTTAAAAGTGATACCATATCCCAATACTGCTTTGCCATATCCTGTTCTTTCTTTACGAGTTCCTGTTCCATCCTTATAACTGTGTTTTGAACAATCTTCTCATTATGTAACGTAATAATTGCAGTATTTTCATTTGCATCTATATATTTTTTTGCTTCCATCCAAACATATGCATTCTTATCTTTTCCAGTAATTCTGCGATACGGAAGATCTTCTTCCATACATCCATCAACTAGTCTTTCTTCTAATCCTTCACTTGATAAGAAGTCATGAACCATTTTTTTGTCAGAAGCATACACATATCTTTCTACATACTGGCTTATGAACTCTTCATAGCTTTCTGTATTTCTTACTTTCTCATACACTTCACGGATGTGCGAGTACACACACTCGTAGCTTTTATCCTTCAAGTTCAGTTTTAACACAACATAAAATCGTCCAAAATATTCATCTTCTCCAGGGCGGATAACATCTGAAACCTTCACGCTCTCTAATTTATTATTGTATGTATTCTGCAAACTCAACAATATTTTATGTATCTTGCAGGTATCTTCTAAATTTCTGGAACAAAAACGATCTTCTTCCAAACAACGATTAATTGCCATTGTTTCCTCTACACACGATATAATATCCATTAAAGAAATGTTCTCCGGTTGTTTTGCCAGCATATAGCCACCATTTGTACCTTCACAGGCGGTGATTATTTTTGCATCTTTCAGTTTTTTTGCTATTTTAGGAACATAATTAGCAGAAACATTTAGCTTCCGTGACAATTCTGATGTAGATACCATCCGTTCCTGCGCTGCTAAGTAACATACGATTCTAATTGCGTAATCTGTCGAATTTTTCAGTTGCATCGTTATCCCTCTAATCTAAACCCTGCGAAGTCTTAGTTTATATCAAAAAAAATATCAAAAATTGATATCTTCATTGTTTTTCACTGATAATTTATTCTCATTATTTTTTATATTATGCGCTATTAAATTCATAAATATAATGTGCAACGGACGAAAAATTTTTAACGTTTTTTTGTTCGAAGTGCTCCATTTTTGACTAATATGCAAAAAAACGAACCACACTAACCATGTGATTCGTTATCTTTTATAACAATTCCAATATTTTTAATATTATAATTCCGTTTCGAACAGCTAACATCTCAGCCACATTGTCTAAATCCATTCCTGTCAATTCTGCTATTTTCTGCAAGCGGTATGAAACTGTTCGAGCATGCACTCCCATTAACTCTGAAGTTTTTCGAATGCTTTGTTTATGATTCAGATAGCATTCCAGCGTATCAATCAGTTCTCCATTTTTCTGAACATCATACTGATGAATCTCATGGACTGTATCTGGTATATAAGTTCTCAATTGCTTTTCATCCTTAATATTTGCAAAAATATGAAAGAATCCTAATTTTGAACAATCCACTACTGACTTCTGTATATCACCTGTTATCTTTCTAATGACATCAATGTATTCTATTGCAGTTTTAGAATCTTCAAAAGAATCTTTCAACTCATGATAACCTTTAACACTTTTTCCTATCCCAATCAGGAACTCAAATTGTTCTTTTCTATCTGTCAATTGATCTTGCGTTTCTTTTTGAAATTTTTCCAGCTTTCTTCGAAATTCCCGTTTTCTTTCTTTTTCATTTTCCTTGTGAATGTATATGATTCGATTTGTATTACAAAAAATATACTCTTTAGGTACGAATTTAAAAACTGCTTTTTCTACAATCTTTGTCTCTTTTCTTTGTTCAGCACTGAAATTACCTCTACTGTTTACAGATTTTAAATAAAATGTGATAACCCGATATTCATCGGTTGTATTAAGGTCAAGCAGATTTGCAACATCCTCTTCCTCTGATTCTGACAGCGAGCCATTTAGCATTCGATATTCTAGATCTCTATGATATTTTTTTTTAATATTCTTTATCATTTCATTTTGAGTCAAAATATATAATAGTGTTGTAACTGCCCCCTCTAATGTTATAAAATCTAATTCCATTAATGGTTCGTTTATCTCTGATATTAGCAAATAATACTTGCTCTGATCGAGAATGTCGATTTCTTTTATATATTCAACGTTTTTTCTTTTTTGACGTATATATTCAAACTGTGTAATTATATTAGGAACGTATATTTGGTTATCTTTTAAAATTTCTAATTCAGTTGGTTCTGATGTACTTGAACAAATATTATGAAACTGCTCGTCATACAAAGCAATGGGATTTCCTATCATAGTTTCCAACGCACACATCAAATTTTCTATTATTTTCTCTCTAATACCTCCTTCAACAAAATAACGACTAATTTCATCTCGAGTCATTTTAGAATAAATAAATTTTGCATTTACAATATTACTACACATTTGAGATAGTACATACTTAATAACCAACCAGTAACTGATATCCTGTGGAAGTTCCAAAACAGGTATATTATGCTCTTCACAAAAACACAACAAAGTTTCAAACAACTTATTTAAATGCGCTGTATTCTGCTTTCTTTTCACTATAAATCCACTTATCTGCTTTTTATTTAACTCATTCAAGTGACTTACCATCATATGATCATCTAGTTTTTCATAAGCGGACAAAGAGGTTAGGAGCAACTCACCCCCCCCCAGAAAATTTTCCATGTTGGGAGCTACAATGATTTGAACTCCCCTTATTTCTCTATTGATTCCAGAATTGTCACTAATTAATTTCATCTCTGGGAATTTGTTTGAGTCGATAAAGTCTTTTGTTGTGTATCCCATGTGTTGTACCTCCGTATTTTATAGTATATGATTATCTAAAACTTAAACATTTGCCATAATCGGATTTCTTTTACAATCTCTTTAAAGATTTTTTGGCACTTCCATCTTCTTTAATACTTCTGAATAACCCATTCTTTATCTGTCAATGATATGACAGTATTATAGCAAAAAATAATATCATTTTCCACCTTAAGTAATCTGTATTTTCGCAAATAAATGCATCAAAACTTTATTTACACACAAAAAAAGGATGCAGGAATCAACTTCCCACACCCTCATTAGCAACCTAATATCCGCTGTTTATCTCACACCCCGATCAGCCCCTCTCTCCGGCTTATCTTTTCCCTGCCTTTCTTGAATAATCCTCTTATTAATCTCAATCCGTTCATGAATGGATAATTTCTTATCTTTTCCAGCTACTGCCTGCTTCTGCTGTACTGGTTTCCTATCTGCTTTTCCTGCATCCTTTACCACTGCATTTGTTTCGGTGCTTGTTCCCCGCTCATCTGCTCTTCCTTCATTTCTTTCTGCTATCTGCTGTTCTCGTCTCTCCTTCACACCTTTTTCTTCCAGACTGCAAAAGCTCTGCAAATAAGGCAGTACATGATCCTGCATATCCGTCAGATCTTCCATATACTTCTGATACTCTTCATTGCCTTTTCCTTGCTGATAGCTGATCCAGCTTTCATCTGTCAATTTCATTTCATTCTGCATCTTTAACTGACTGATGATACCGCCGTTTCCGGTACCAATTTCTATCCTACCTTGAAAATGATGCAGCATCTTATCGCCCTTCTCAGCATAATATACTGTAAAAAACATCTGTGCTGTCGTTTTTGGTTCGTTGGTGTCTGGATCACGGTCAACATACCACGCTTTGTCCTGCTCTACGGTTTTGGAATCTAAATCAGATAACTTCTGACATCTTGGATTCATGAGAGCACTTTCTTCACAATAGTTTACATACACCATCGGTTCCATATCTTTTGGAAGCTCTGGTTCATAAGCTTTCAGCCTTTCAATCAATACACCTGCACGTATAGACTGGTCACATTCTTCGTCTACGATATCCTTCAAATAAGCAATATAAGAATGTATATTGCCACTCTGCAAATCCAACATCACCTCTTGTACCGTATTTTCTCCCTGCTCCACATTATCCCGATACTCATACGGATCAAAAGCTTCTGCAATCTCATCCAGTGCCTCTGCCAGCTGTTCTGTGGTCATCTTCTCTGGATACATTGCTTCTCGAACATCCCTCATCGGTACATACTTATAGTCCGGCAATGCTTCATGAATTTTCTCAATCCCTTCCCGTACCAGTGCAAGTTCTCCATAAAATCGAACATCGTCCATCAGATTTCCAAGTACTGTATTTCCTTTTACGATTGCAAATTCAGCATCATCATAGTAACTGTCTTCCGGATCACGATAGATAATCCCCATACTACATACTCGATAGGCATTTTCAGGATTTTCCCTATATTTTTCATAGACTGCAGCAATCTGATTAACATCGGTACTTTTTTCATAAGCTCCCATATCATGGAACTCATCGCATTCTGCAGCAAAGTATTCCAGATACGGTTCTTTCTTCGGTGGCATATTATTGAGGACATTATCAATCATGTTATAATTCGCCTCTTCCAGTTCCTCCACCTTTGCCAATGGCTTATATTCTCCCTGGCTTTTCTGAATTTCTGCCATTACAACCTCATCCATTTCTTCCACTTTTTCCATCAACTGATCATAATTCCCACGGATGTGTTCCCCAGTCCAGCCTTCGTCTTCCAGAAGTTCCTCTGCCGCTTCTTCAATAGAAATTTCATCATTCTCATAGACTCCACCATCCAACAAGCGGAAATCTTCATCGTAAAAGGAATAATCGTATCCTTCTTCTGTCCTCTGAATAGCAAAGTAACGTTCTCCTACCTCATATGCCAGTTCACTGAGAACCTGTTCTTCCAGATTCAGGAAAGAATCCAGCTGTTCAAAACTGATACTGTCTACAAAATGAGCTGTTACTTTTTCCCCGTCATTCAGAACTACGATATCACTGACAGACAGGGAATGTCCTCGGAAGTCTTCCGGTCTGTCAATGTTGAACCTTTCAAAAATATCTTCCAGTGACATATTTCCCGATAAGTCTCCAACATAGACCAGCTTATAATCTTCTTTTTTTATCTGCATACCATGACTTTCAATAAAGCGCATATTCATAAATGCATAGTTTTCGCCCGGTGAATCATCCTTGATCTGATAAATACCAAAGGTTCGCCTAGTTCCTAACAACAGGTTTGCCTCTTTCAAAGACTGAATCTGTGGATATTTCTGCATTTCCCATTCCAGGTTACGGAAACGCTCCAGTTCTGCCATGGACATCTGATAATGCTCCGGTCCTCGTTCAATTTCCATGCGTTCCGTGACATAGATCGGTGACGAAAAATTAGTGATCAGATAGATATCTGCTCCGGCATCGTATAATTTCAGTGCTTCTTCCTGGTCAATGACACTCATAGGCTTCTGAAATGCTCCAAAATCTTCATCTGCATACTCCAGATCCTGATCCCTTATCCGTTCCCACATCTGTAATTCCATGCCAAACAGACCTTCATGCGTCTGTATCATTTCTTTACTTGCATACTCTCCCTTGCCGCCATCACTGTCCAGGCAATAAATCTTCGAACCCATTCTGTGATAATCCAAGGCTGCTTCTTTTCTGAGCGGTACCATATCATCTGCTGTATATCCATAGTCACGTAATTCCAGCTTGCCTATGGTTGGATCTGGTAAGTCCTGAATATCCATTTTTGCATCATCCAGAAGTTCCTCTACTTTATCTTCATCTGCCTGATTGATTGCATCTGTCAGATT
>Ga0129312_1000873_pt1 | contig 21002 bp, 15 predicted proteins | sample O827metagenome_FD_94434 | JGI IMG/M metagenome (GOLD analysis project Ga0129312, IMG submission 94434) | Orangutan group fecal microbial communities from Wisconsin, USA - O827 metagenome | ecosystem: Host-associated > Mammals > Digestive system > Large intestine > Fecal | place: USA: Wisconsin... | reverse complement strand
GGGCAAAAGACATTCTGCAAGGAGTCTATACTTTTCCATATTTATCCGTTCTTTGACTTTATAAACGGACAATATAGTGTTTTTATTGTACTACGATATCCACACACTTTTTCCAGTGGTCCCAAATAACTTTGAAAACTTAGAAAACTTATTGTCTGGTAATTCATTTTTCCTGCACATTTCTGCAAGTTTCGGTTTTAATCCATTCTTCTCTACAATATCATTGAGAGTTCTAAAACTCATAACAAACTTCAACAGGACATTTCGATGAAAATAATCTTCAATATTAAAATTACCTTTTTTACCTTTTAAAGCAGGGATTATAGCAAGCCATATATCATCCTTTTTCTGCGCACAAGAAACTTTAGTCTTTCCTTCATTACATAATCCCAAAATACTGTTAAACGAACTCCAACCTGCTCTATCGTTGTCAAACAGAGCAATCATCAACTGATTAGGTTTAGGATGAAACTTCTCTATCATCCTCTGTACATTCGTACTTCCATTGCAAGGCAGATAAGAGAAATCCAAATCCATATATTTCCCTTCTTTTTGAAATACTTCTAAAGCTTTAGAAATATATGCCTCATCGGTCCACCCCTCAACCAACAAAATATCCTTGTTAGAGTTGAGAAACATATTCTGTTCTTGAACCGACCAAATGTCATTTGTAAGAGCCTTGACAATACCAGCCTTATCCTTGTCTACAACTTCCGCATGGCCGTTTGCATTGGCAGAAAGCATAATGATGGCTTCATCTTTGAAATTTACAGTCAAAGTAGGCGAGTGAGTAGTTATCACATTCTCACGATTATCTGTTTCAGTCAAAAAAGTAACAAGTTTACCCTTATGCGCAACATGAATATGGCTGTCAGGCTCATCAAGCAACAACAAAGATCTCTCATCCGACAAAGCTTCAAGCATAAACAGCACCACCATCATTTTTTTCTCCCCCTCACTGAAATATGCAGTATCTATACCATTATTAAAAGTAATGGAAAGATTTTTCTTGATAAGCTCATATACCCCTACAAGATTGTTATATAAGACAAGAGCATCCTCATCATCTGGACAAAAATCATCAATAACTATTTTTCTACCTTTTGTACGGGCAAGCAACTGTCGTATATACAATGCAGGAGCACTATTGCTCCATCCTGCAATTTCTTTTTCTTCTATTTCAAGGTTTATGATATCAATATAATCAACTCCTAATGTGTTAGTCAGAAAATCTTTAAAGGCCATTACTCGATTCTTGCAACAAGCCATTACCAAGAAAATTATCTTCCAATAATCCTTATTTACAAACATCATTTGTAGAGAATGTGTGGCATTGCCTTGAATTAAATCCTTCGTATATTGTTCACGAGGCTCCTGATAATAATTCTCATATATACGAGAGTCTTCTCCACTATAATTGCATACAATACGCGATGGCAGATATTGATTTAACAACGCTCCAACTTCTCCTTCTTCAATTTTCTTATTATCTATTTTAAGTAAAAATGTATGTTTTACCTTATCGTATATAACTAAGACATTATGGTCAAGGATTTCATATTTCAGATAGAAACTGAACTCAAAATTACGGTTAGCATCATAATACAATGTCTTGAAGACGCTGCTTAACGCCTCCAAAACATTGCTCTTACCAGCACCATTTGTGCCTATAATTACATAAGTTGACATATTGTTGTCAAACTTTATTTTCAATCCTTCTAAATTTCTATAAGAAGAATTAACTCTAAATTCAAGTAGTTTCATAGGCTTTTTAATCTTTATATAATATATTGCTCAGATTAATCTTCTGGCTTTCAATTCTTTCAGACAAATCCTTTATCTTATTTCTCATGCTTACGATTTCCTCCACCATTTCTTTTTGCTCCTCTATGGAAGGCAAAGGAATCCTTGTTGAAAGAAAAACTGCCTGAGACAAACGTTTACGACCAGTTGAGCCATTACTTGCACTTTTATATTGGTCAAGAATCGCATCATTATTTAGAGCCAATTCTAAATAGGCAGGATAAACCCTTGTTTCATCCAAATCAAATACCATAAAGTCTTGTGTCACTATGCTTCCATCTAAATCCGCAGGAACAAAACCAAAAGCTCCACTCTTGCCATCTATTTTGGAAACGACAAACTGACCTGTTCTTACCTTAGTTTGCTTTTTTGTACCTATCAAGTTCCCTTTAAGCATATCTCGCTTCTGAATACCTTTATTAAATAGTTTTACAGTAAGACGAGTATACGTTATGTCATCCAACACATCCACCTTCTCATTATTTATCGAAAGTAAATCTTTTAAAAGTACGGAAGGATATTTTGATGTCAAAACTACATTCTGCATATCAAAACAAGAATTGACATTCCATTTATCCATCAAGTTTCTATAGATAGTCTTGAAATATAGTGAAGACTTTGCTTTTTTGTGCGAAATCCATTCCTTTACAACAGGAGCAAGTTCCATCAACTGTCTATTGTCCGAGGGCAACCCTTTTGAATTTATTCCAGCATCATCAACCTTAGATATGGATATTATGTCTTTGTTATGTCCTTCCCTCTTCTTCATCTTCTTCCGTAGGAACACAAGGCTTGGTTTCACGTTTGCCCCCGATGCTATAAACACATCAGAAGGAATAGACGTTATATTCAATATATCCGCTTCTCTCTCTACAAAACTTCTAACTTCCTCCATATTGGGATTGTTCAAGATTCCATCTGGGAGTACAAGTCCTGCTCGTCCACCAGGCTTTAAAAGCATCAAGCATCGCTCTATAAATAGAGCCTCAGCATTGCTTTTCTTAATTTGGTAGATGTCATTAACCTTTTTCCCATTATTATCCAAATCCCTTGCTATACGCAAACCAAATGGAGGATTGATTAGAATAACGTCAAACTTACCATTTTCCACCCCTCCAACATTAAACAGACCATCATGACAATAAACACCAAGGTGTCCATCACCATGCATAATCATGTTCATTTTTGAAGTACGAGCCATTCTGATATTTGCATCCACGCCATAAATATAATTATGGCAAAGATTATAATATCTCGAACCTACATGACTTTTGTCAAGTTCCAACAGAAGCTGCTCTATCTGTTTTTTTTTCTCTGATTCGGACATTATAATATCATTCACCACATTATGAATTCTATGATGAATATCATTATCTATCATATCTTGAATATGCTCAAAAGCCCTAATCAAGAAGCCACCACTTCCACAGCAAGGATCACATATTGTCTCACCCTCCTTGATGTCCAACACGTCAACCATGTAATTTACTATAGTACGTGGTGTGAAAAACTGTCCCAATTCACCGCGAAAAGTTTTCCCTAAGAACGACTCAAAAGCCAAGCCTCTGATGTCTTCAGACAAGCTGCAAAGATTGAAAGGTTCCAATGCCTCAACAATCTTCAATACAGTATCTCGCTTAATATGGATAGAGTCCGTTGTTTCGAACAAACCATCCTTATCGAAATACTCCTTTGTTTTACAGAAAAGCACATCAAGGAACTCACCTTTATTTTTTTTCTTTAAGTATTCATTTTCCAACTGCTCATATTTCTGTTTAGTAAAAATAAGCTCCCCATTAGGTTTGCGTTCATAATCCATCTTTATGAATATAACCTTACTAAACTCATCAAAAGCTGCCTCAGGTGATAACTTATCAATATTTCGAATATAGTTATGACATTTTCCAAAAGCTTGTATCAAAGCTTCCTTTGACGAATTGCGCATTTTTGTAACAAATGAATTAAGCATAGCATCATCCCCTACATCCGCTGCTTTAGGAAAATCAGCAATCTGCTCCAAACTGCCTGTTTTTTTATCATCACTAAGGAAAACCTTTGTCTCTTTTAGATTATGTACCACAACAAAACGCAAAGAATTATTTCTTGAACTAAAAAAAACTCCTTGTACATCCTTTTTGTCAATCTTGATATGTTCCATCTTGCAGAGTATAGTCACGCAGATATCTGGAAGACGATTATTTTTCTTATCGTCCTCGTTCTTCCATATAGCCAAATCAACACTAAAATCCTGAGATATTTCCACATTCATACCTATCTGCTCTTCTTGATAACCATAATCACCAAGAAGTCGCTGATGAAAACTCTCTATCATTTGTGTCTTATCTGTTTTTGATAACTGTTTCTCTGCCATGATGAATTATCTGTTTTTAATTAGCAAAAATAACAAAATTCGCTGAGATTCTTTAACCAAGTCCTAAGTATTTAAGAATTATTAATACTACAGTTTTATTTGGCGGATTCCAAAAGAAAGTGAAAAATTAATATAAATATTTTGAAAGCACTTCTATAGGCGTCAAGAAACCAATCTTTTTCTTGGTCTTGTATTGGTAAGTGTTCTATTTAGTATAAATCCATTAAAACCAGGCGTTCGTAAACACCTGTTCCTGTAATTACATACAAAAATTGAAGATCTATTCTATATTATTGCCACTCTTCATATATTTTAATTGAACATTGTCGAGTCGCGCCAGAATTCATTTTGAAAGATTCTGTTGTACTCTCCATTTTTCTATGTTTATAATTTCGAGCACAAAAGTAACACATCTTAATATTTCGGCAAAGACGTAGATTTTGGACGTTTACCAATAAATACTCTATTATGTTCAAATACCATATTTATGAAGTCAATAGGACAAGGAGCGGCTTTAATCAAAGTTGCAATAGAACCGAGAAGTTCTCTTAAACCTTTTCCAATAATCAATTCCCTTAGAGCTAAAGCCTTTTTCCGACAGATACATGGCTAACTTACCCATATACCTTGCCGTCAACACCAGATCCATATTGCACTCCTGAACATCGTTCTTTTCGTAACGGTCAAGAATCTTAAGTATGCCATTGACATGCCTTTCGTCCTCTAAACTGATAAACTTCTTGTACAGGAAATACCATAAACATTCTGTCAAAAAATCAAGACCATCGCTATTCTTTAACATCACTCGGTTGATGATTATATCAAAGTATTGCACCAGTTCTTTCCTGCTCAATGACTCCTTATTGGCCATTATGTAATTTATTGATTTCTTAACATCACTCTCAAATTCCGACAACAAGCCATCCTCAATAGCACCTAAGCCACTTACCCTATGATACGCCTCGCTAATCTGTGACAAAACTTCATAATACCCTTCTTCTTTGCACAATCTTTTCTCATAGTGTTTGAGGAAAGTTATCATCTCGGACATTAACCCGTCTGTGTCAGAGAAGAAAGGTGCATCTCCATGACGTTTGGTGAACTTTATTAGTTCCGCAGCACTTCTCTTCAAGTTTTCAAAGATAAAGAGCAACGAAGTTTTGTCTATATAAATCCTCCTTGTGAATTCACTGAGCTTTAGACATGTAAAGTCACTATACGCATTCTCTCCCATCACCCCATTTTTCCACAGTAGTGGATTTTCACAGATTGATTTGACGAATACTGCGGTCATCTCAGGACTATCTTTCACAAAGAACTCAGACACATGATACACCAAATTGGTAATCTTACTACTATTATCCGAAAGGAGCTGCAAACACTTTTGGGCGCAAGTGTCCTTCTGTTCATCTGTCAGAAGTCTGTAGATATTTCCAGCTACATTCAATTCTTCGGGAGTACTTATCTCTTCCACAAATCGTTGAATGGCGGCTAAAACACTATCATTGCCTTTCAGGTCTGACGGAACTGTATGCAGATAATAAAGGCAGTTAATGGCAAATCCTGTATCTTCCTTTACATGAGCTAAGACATCCTGGATGATTCTTTGCCTCACGCTTAAAGTTACCACACTGTTAAGTGCCTTCTCTACAAACCTATCCAACTCGTCAAAACGCATGTTTTTTACATCTTCATAACGGTATTTCAGTACTATGTCCTCCCATATCTGCACAAATAAGCCTTCCCATTTTACTGGCATTACAGACACAAAAATTTCTCGCGATATAATTAGGATTGACTCACGTAAATAGTTAGGCGTTTCTTCAGCGATATATGCTTTCAGCAGATTTGAAAGTATGTCCTCAAGATAATTTTCTGCCAAATAGTCAGAATAAGCAAAATCCTGTCCTATTCTTGTCTTAACCTTACTATCAGTACATTGCATGCCATAATACAACACTGGTAAGGGGTAACGCTCATAAAGAATCTTATGAATGTGATACCAATCTTCCGGATTCACCATTGTATAGAAGTTCCTGTAACTTACAAAAGCAGGTGCTTCTAACATTAAATTCAAGACAGCTGTTGCCTCTGTTATTTTTGAAGGTTTTCCACCTCCAATATAGTATATTTTCTCATTCTTGCCTGAACCGTACCCTTTTATCTTTTCTTTTTGATTAGTTGCCCACTTAATAAGATTCGTCAAATCTTTATAATAATCCTGTACGTTCGCATTCTCAAACCTATCCAACGGATGTACTTGTGGGAAAGAATCCTCCAGCATGTTCAGAAGCCTTGTGGCATAAAATTGTTCTTTTTCTTTGGGCTCCTGCTTGATATAATCCCACAGAATAATCCTTGCCTGCTCTTTATCAAAGAAAGACAAAACCAAAGCTTTCTTGACAACAAAAGTACCCGTAGGGTCCCAGTTCTCCAGAAGTTCTTTTATCTTCTTGTAATCCAGCGAGAACAAACTTCTAAGAATCAATTCGTAAGTTTCAATTCCCTCTGTCGGTTCCTCGTCATACGTTGAATAGAGCAAGGTCTTTGTACGTGCCGTTATTCTATCCAACTCTTTTCTTTCTCTTTCTCCTATTTCTGAAGCGTCTATTGTCTTTATGAGCGAATCATCTACTGTTAGGCCTGTATCAACTAAAGCTAATAGCACCAACTTTGCCTCAGCTACAGTAAATGATTTCTTCCGGAACATTTCACTTATGAAATTTAACTGGTTGTGAGTATATGTCACAACACGGTTCCAGGGCTTCAGGGCATATAGTTGTTCGACTTTCTTTTCATCTACAGTTACAACGGTTTTTAGCGAAGGTAAGGATGTTTCATATTTTGTTTTAAAGACTTGATTCCACAACTCGTTGTAAATTTTCCTACTTGGTGTCTCTTCAGAGCCATTACCTGACTTCCCACAATCAGTTCCACGATACAAATAATCAAAGAACTTGCAAAACAAATCTCTCGGTTCTGAGATTCCTTTAGCATCAATGATTTCCTTCACATCTTCCCTCAACAATGGCACGTAAATGATATTATGATTCTCATAGAAAATCTTTCTCACATCATCTGGTTCCTTGTCAGAAAGACCAATAAGAAAAATCTTATAGGGTGCTCTTTTTTCATCACCCTCATTACTATTGTTTTCCTCATCCGTTACAAGCACATCTCTTACCCAACTAATCCAGTTTACAAAATTAGGATCATCTCCAGAGAAACCTATCAGGCAAAATACACCTTGCAGAAGTGAGATTCTCATCAATTGAGTAAAAGCCTCATGTTCCTTTGGGTAGTTTTTGTAATCCTCTTCTGAAATGATATACTGTTGGTGCGGATTCCCGTCAAACATGAATACCCTTTTGTCCTTGGGATTATACAGATCACCATGCAGTTTAATAATCGAGGTCTTTTCTGTATTCACAGAAAGGTCTTTCGCCCTTGTGATAACAGCATACTTCTTTTCTTTTGAGTTTATCACATATTCCAAAAGCCTGTCGTAATTCGTTGTGTATATCCTCTCCCATTTATCACCTTCTAAAAGTTTTTTGTGAGCAGAAAAGTTTTCATCAACTATCTTGAAGGCTTTGTCCTTATTCTTGCCTGCAAATTTCAACTGCTGTGCCGTAGTATCAATATATGGAATACGCTCTTCTATGTAATGTTCAATGGCTTCTCTATAGCCTTTACGGGCAATGTATTCCGAAACCATTTTCAGATAGCCTACTCTTTCAATAATCTTAGGAACTTCCATTCTGGTGAATGCATCTAAGTTCACTTTATTCCCAGGGTTTATATCTCGGTATCTGAGATAGGCTTCCTCAATCTCATCTTGATATAGTTCCACGACCATATCATACAACAAGTCCTTCCATAAGGGATATTCCTTACAGGCATTACGTGAAAAGCCCGCACCAACTATAACTGACACAAGCTTCTTGTTGTATTTATCTCTTAACTGGTATAGAGCTTCCTTCATGGTGTTTATCCTAAGTAGTTCCTAATTGATTGCCTCATAGCATCATTAAGTCTCGTATAGAAATCGTATTGAGTTGTTTTCCATGGCCTTTCACCACATGCGGTATCCATAGCACACGCCCTTTTCAGAAAAACATCCCAACCTAAAAACATCAATGATTGTAACTCATCATCATTCCTTATCATCACAGGATTCCCTTTGTATAGAGATGCAGCATCCTGCCTTCACCGGATTCTGGTGTATATATATCTGAGCCATCATGTCCAAGGTACTGAGAAACTGATAATAGTCCTCATGCTCCTCAAAAATGTTTTGATAATTTATACCACGCATCATCACGTGATATATCCCCGTTCCTGATGGTTGTCTGGATTGCCTTGGCATTACCTCGATATTACGGATTGTATTTTACCTGAAACAGGAACCTGTCCTCCTGTTTCATAAAATAACGCACCTTGCTTATCCATTCTTAGATATTTGCAACAAAGCCCCCTTCATGACCTGCATACATATTTTCGCAGTATTCTCATCTGGAAAGAATCGTTCTGACATTTGCTGATATGGATGGATGTAATTACGGAAATCCCTTAACACATGGCTAAACTTTGCAACATCTTGTTTTATAATACCAACAGAATGAGCAACATTTATCAAGTCATTTAGTGTCCATTCGTGGAATGGCTTTACTTTATTTTCTTTATTCTTTGGAGCGTTAGCAGACCGATTAAAGGCTTTGGGATTCCGATTCGCTAAGCTCAACAAGATACCCTCGAGCATGCTACCAGCCATAAAAATAACAGAAAGATAAGCCTTAGCTTTGAAACATGATTTCATTTCAGTCATTCTAACTTCCAATACAGGCTTCAATGTTTCGTCAATACTCAATTGACTAATATTTATATCTTCAATCTCGACCTTCAGAAAATCTGCCTCGGACATAATATTTCCTGCCTCGCAAGATTCTTTGAGTTTAGATTCAACATCAGGACCTGCAACCCTATGAATCTCAATGTCTGTATTCTTAACTTCCACTTTCCATCCATCAAAAGCCAGATATTTATTGAATTTATTAAGACAATCATTCAGTTCGTTCATCCTTCCGATAAACTCAGCAGGGTTGAAAACCATCTTAATACATTTATCTAGTTCGGGGTTTCCATTTATGACAGACAACTTATCATCAGTATATACCCAACGGGAAGGGAAACCATTGCCATATCTGTCATTGAAACCGAGTTGGTTAAAGAATCTAACCAGTTCTGCGCCTTTCCTGTACTTTGTCTTCTCATTTATCATTTCGCGAAGACTATCCAACGTTTTCTGTGCTAGTATCATTCTACTTCCATTTTTATTCCATAATCCTGTATAAGAGCTGTAGTCACAAAACGTTTAAAGACATCAGTACTTATAAGAGTTCTTTTTAGCACGTTCTCCCAGTTATTAATACCTGTATCAGGTATGGTATCTGCTACTGTCTGAATACAACTTTCAAGACCTGCATTTTGATTCTTTATAAAGTATTTACAACAGCTATCTTTTAAACTTACAATCACTCTACCTGATGACTTTTTATAGTTATCATTTAGTTTCAGATCATTAAAAGTGTTTTCTACTATTTCAAAATAGCGATTAGAGAGGTTACCCTGTTCTAAACGAAATTCTGCATAGGGCATTCCTTTGTCTTCAGTAATATCACAATAAAGAAACCTTTCTTTTGTGCTTAAGTCAAGATAAGCATTCCAGTATTTTCTCTTGTTATTCGCATCAAACACATTCCCAGATTTTTTACCATTACATAATGTACAGCACGGTATTAAATTTAAAGGATGAACTACAAACAACTGGTATCGTGCTTGGGGCAAATAATGGTCAAATGTTGTAGCCTTTACCGATTCACAAATAGGGCACATATCATTAAGATAACCATCTGACGACAGCACTTCATTGAATAGTTTTCCCATAATAACACTGTGAAAAGAATATAAGTTTTCCATCTCCTTACAGTCCTGATTAGCACCATTCAGTGCAACAGGTACACCTTGGGGGACAATTACCAAATTGTCAGAGTTAAATGCTTTTTGATACTTCTCTATCTCGTCTTTGTTTCTCTTTCTAATCTCAGCACATCTCTCCTTATATATTAAATCAGCAGGCGATACTTGCCCAGAATCCTTACACCTCATTCTTTCTGCCATGATAGCCTTGTCCTCCTTATGAGCATTCTTAGAAGCTATCACCTGATCTATATAATCAAGCGGAGGTGTCGTGTTATGCTTGAGATGTCTCATTTCTATTTTCATTTATAATTGACCTGACCAACAATTTCGCATTTAGGCTCAAAGCATTAGGACCAGTTTGCAATGCTGCAATGGAAGCATCATAATCAAAATTACACTCAGAAACAACATCTTCAATAAATTTCTCATATCGCTTCTCTTCGCTCATATTATCGAAAACGACATCACTCAGTACAGAAACATCCTCACCAAAACTCTCAATCCCAATGCGTTTCACAGCAAGTTCATTACCAAAGCGTTTAAATATGAACACATTAGGTGACACCAATTCTCTAATAACATATGGAGAGTGAGTGGAAATGAGAGCATACGAATCATACATCTTCAGTATTTTATAAACCGAATGCATTAATGCAGTAACTGCCCTCGGGTGCAAATGCTGTTCCGGCTCATCCATGATAATCAACGAGTCATTGCGTATCTTCGCCATAATAGCCGAGATGCTATACAAGAACATTGTTTCTCCCGAACTCGCTTTATCACACAAGTCATATAGTTTTTCTTTATCTATACTAATTTCATCGGGATCTCCAATTACAATTATTGAATCAAACTTTTCTATTGGAATAACTTTGTTCACCAAATACTCCCACCTTTTATAGAAATTATATTTGCGCGAATATATTCTCTCAATATTTTTCGACAGGATCTCTACCTGTTCTCTGGTTGTGAACATCTTTTCCTTATCTTTCATCAACCCAGAGTATTCATAGTTGATGAAGAATTTATTGTCATCAGTTGTCAACGGATAATGGTCAAATGGTGAATATGAGATCATCAGTACACTGCTAAACAGTGGTCTCAATCCTGTAAAATTCCTATTGTCATTATATATCAGTGATTCTAGTATTTTTTTAATGAGTGATGTCTTACCCACTCCATTCTCTCCAATTAGACCAATAATACGTTCAAAGTCTTGACCGTCATACTTGTACTTAAAATCTATTTCCACATCCTCACCATGATATGGTAGTTCATATTTGTACGAAAAAGAATAGGCTTCTTCCATATTCCTACCATACACATAATATCGTCCTTCCCTCCTAGCTCTCTCTGAGATATTGTCTCTTAACAATGAAGTTCTGAATATCCCATCATCTTCAAACGATTTATATATAGATTCATAGAAAGCAACATCTCTCAACTGACTTAACACCACGTAAGCCTCATTACCAAACAAAGATTTCATGCTTTGATAGTACTTTGTCGAACAACCCAAAGAACAAAAATCCTCTCCCAAAGCAACAAATTGAGAAGGTAACTCATCGGAGGTATCAACAGTACCCCTCTTCATAATTTTAACCTCATCAATCGCGGTAGCAATACCATCCTTCACATAATAAAGTCTATACCGAGTCTTGTAGCTATAATCATTCCATGCATAATTGAACGTCAATACAAAACAATTTTGGTCCTCTGGCCATTTAACGTTCCTTTCATAAAAACTAACCGCATTATACACTACCGAACTACACACATAAAATTTGAGAGCTCCTTTCGGTAATTCTGCGGTATGTCCTTTTTCTCTTATCCGAAAAACAAGACATCCCTGATTATCCTGTTCTTCGTACAGGACAAGATTCTCTTCACCTAATAAAGTAGAGAGTTCACCTTTAAACTTTTCAAATCCATCTTCCGACCGGAGCATTACAATAACCTGCTCAACGAACTGGTTAAATTTATCGCCATCATCAAAGATGTTTAATATTCCAATAAACAGTTTGTCATCAACCCAATCGTCATTCATTATATAGTGCTTCTCTATTTCATCTCCCAGCACTTTATATCTAAAATCTTCATCAGTTGCCTTTTGTTGATATACATTCCAGATTAATGACAAGATGTTCATCAAGTCGTTATCATATCTCACTTTGGGCAACGCATATACCTTAAGCAAGTCGTATATCTTATGCTGTAATTCTGCCGTCATTAATAAGCAATCCTTTATATATCTTCTATATATGTACTTTCCTTATTACTTTTACTTCTATAATACATCCTGTGCCACGATATTATTTTTTTACTCATATATTAACTATTGGCATGAGAAACACAGGGTCAGGTTTCTGTTTCACCCATCTAACCCTTCAAACGAAAACCTCCTATCCTCTATAACCCATAACCTATATCTTTTTGAAATAACCATTCAATCCTGATAGCATCTTAGCCACACTAATGAACAAAGGTCTTATGAAATCAATATCACCTTCAAACTGATGTCACTCGTATCACTCAACATCAGACATCAGTTTATCAATGTCCCGTGTCACTTTGTTATATAGTCACGATATTACTTTTCGTAACCATTCGGATTATTCTTTTGGAATCTCCACGAGTCACGACACATTTCCTCAATACCATATTGTGCCTCCCATCCAAGTTCAGCTTTTGCCTTTGCAGGATTGCAATAGCAAGTGGCGATATCGCCAGGACGACGTTCCTTGATCACGTAAGGCACCTTCAGGCCATTCACCTTCTCGAACGCCTTCACCACATCAAGCACAGAATAACCATGACCCGTACCCAGGTTGTAAATACTCAAGCCCTTGTTCTCCACGATCGCCTTCAGTGCGCACACATGACCTTTCGCCAAGTCCACCACATGAATGAAATCGCGCACACCAGTACCATCAGGAGTATCGTAATCATTACCAAACACGCCCAACTCCTTGCGCATGCCGATAGCCGTCTGCGTGATATAAGGCATCAAGTTGTTTGGAATACCATTCGGATTCTCACCTATCAATCCGCTCTCGTGCGCACCAATCGGATTGAAGTATCGAAGCAGCACCACGTTCCACTCAGGATCCGCCTTCTGCACATCCATCAGCACCTGCTCCAACATAGACTTCGTCCAACCGTAAGGGTTCGTGCACACGCCCTTTGGACACTCCTCTGTAATAGGAATAATCGCAGGATCGCCATAGACAGTGGCCGATGACGAGAAGATGATGTTCTTGCATCCATGCTTGCGCATCACGTCCACCAGCACAAACACCTCATTCATATTATTCTCGTAATACTCCAGAGGCTTCGCTACCGACTCACCCACAGCCTTCAAGCCCGCAAAGTTGATCACCGCATCAATCTTGTTGTCAGTGAAAATCTTGTCGAGTGCAGCATGATCACGGCAGTCAGCCTCCACGAAAGGCACCGTTTTGCCGATAATCTTCTCCACTCGCTTCAGAGCCTCAGGCTGAGAGTTTACAAAGTTATCTACTACCACTACCGAATGTCCCGCTTTATCCAGTTCTATGATGGTATGACTACCGATGTAGCCAGCACCACCAGTTAGTAATATGTTCATTTCTTATGTAATTTTATTTATCGTATATCGTTATATGCTTATGCCACTGTGATCAAAACAGAAACTTGCAGAACAAGAAAGTATATCGTACAAAGTTATTGATACTCCTCATTCTGCAAGCCATGTTATCTTAAAATCCAACGTCAAGGTCAAGGTTAACGTTAAAAAAACATCACCGTTCCGTCACAATCACCTTAAAAGTCTTAAAGATAAGTCCCAAGTCATACCAGAAGCTATGCTTCTCCACATACTCCAAGTACAGCCTAATCTTTTCTTGCATTATGACCTCAATATAGTATTTCTCAGGATCCTCGGCCTTTTCCATCAGTTCATTCTCATTACGGAACTTGATACTGGCAGGATCAGTGATACCAGGCTGCACATCCAATACATGCATCTGCTCAGGTGTCCAATAATCCACATAATGGCGCACCTCAGGACGTGGACCAACCAAACTCATATCCCCTACAAACACATTGATCAGCTGTGGCAGTTCATCAAACTTGTATTTACGAATGAAATACCCACTGTTGGTAACACGAGGATCACGACCGCCAATGGTCACCAAAGAACCCTTATCCGCCCCCACTCTCATAGAGCGGAATTTAAAGATGCGAAAGTCCTTGTTATTCTTACCTACTCGTACCTGACGATAAAATACCGGACCTTTACTATCCAGTTTAATCCAAATCGCAAGAACTAAAAATAAAGGACTGAGCAGTATCAATCCAATACCGCTCGCTACTATATCAAATAATCTTTTCATAAATCAATTTAAACCTTAACCTTAACGTTAACCTTAACTTTAACATCAACGTTAACATCAACGTTAACCTTAACTTTTAAACTATTGATTTTAAGGCCTTAATCTTATTTATTTTCTTAAAGATGAAATTAGTGCATTCAGTTGACGCTCTATTGAGGCTATCTTTTCTTGAAGAATTTTGTAACTATCTTCATCAAGATAGCCAACGTTCTTTGCTATCTTCAACTGCGTTTCTACCTCAAATGCAGAACCTAATGCAATTGACAAGAAATGAGCAAAATCTGCATTCGATGAGCGCGCAGCACCTTCAGCAATATTCGAACTGATAGAGACTACTTCTCTTTGCAATTGGTCACATAACCCCTTCTTTTCAAACCAAGGCATTTGTCCTGTCACCTTATAGACGTAGGTCGCATAATCAACCGCTTCCTTCCAAACAGGATAATCTCTAAAATTTCTTGGTCCCATAAAGAAAACTATGTCAAAAGCACCAGCGTTAAAAAGTCAACGTCAAGGTCAACGTCAAGGTTAAAACGCTTTAGCGTTAAAAAGTCAACGTCAAGGTCAACGTTAAGGTTAAAACAAATTCCCCACTATCTCAACAAAGTTCGAAATGATATACTCCAAGTCCTCATCCGTCATCTTGGTGTTCAGAGGCAGAGTAATCTCATTTTCAAACATGTGGAAAGCATTTGGGAAATCCTTGATGTCGAATCCCAACTTCTTGTAGGCTGTCATCATAGGCAGTGGCTTGTAATGTACATTGGTAGCCACGCCACGCTCTGCCATCATCTCAATCACCTTGTTTGTCTCCTCACGTGTCTTACCCAGGAGGCGAACTATATAGAGGTGACCAGAAGAAGTATGCTCCTCGTTATAGTGAGGCAATACAGCCACATTCATATCCTTGAACGCCTCATTGTAACGCTCAATCATCTGACGACGACGCTCTAACATACCTTTATATCGATTCATCTGAACCAGACCGATGGCAGCCACAACATCTGTCATATTACACTTATACCAAGTACCGATGATATCATACTCCCAGGCGCCCAGCTTCGTCTTAGCCAAGGCATCCTTATTCTGACCATGCAAACTCAGCAGCTGAGCCTTGCGATACAAGTTCTCATTCCAGGTCTCACCCTCTATCTCAGGCACACTGCTAAAGGTATTCTCAGGATTCTTATCCAGATCCTTCACCACCTTCTCATTACCGAAAGGAAGATTCCAAGCCAAGGCTCCACCCTCTGCTGTTGTCAAGTTCTTGACAGCATGGAAACTGAATGAAGAGAAGTCAGCGATGCTACCCACCATTTTTCCATGACGAGATGCACCAAAGGCATGAGCAGCATCACAGCAAACGGCAATACGTCCAATCATCTTCTGAAGATCAGTCTTAGGAGTAAACATCTCCTTCTTGCTTTCTACGATAGCGAAGATGCGGTCATAATCGCAAGGTATACCACCAAGATCTACAGGAATCACTGCCTTGGTTTTAGGAGTGATGGCCTTCTCCAAAGCCTCATAATCCATTTCAAGACAATCCTTCTGCACATCAACGAAGACGACAGTTGCACCCACGTGCTCTACTACAGAAGCACTTGCTGTATAAGTATAAGCAGGAACGATAACTTCATCACCCTCGCCCACGCCAAGCAATCTGAGAGCCATCTCGGCACAAGCAGTCTGCGAGTTAAGACATACAGCCTTCTCTACACCGACAAACTCAGCCACTTCCTTTTCCAATTTCTTAGTGCGAGGACCAGTAGTAATCCATCCGCTAAGAATAGCGTCACGTACTTCAGCAGCTTCCGCCTCCGTCATATCTGGCGGAGAAAATGGAATATTTCTTAATTTCATGTTCATAGTTTTATATATTTCATTTTACGTTTATTACCATGTATATTTTTCTGTATCAAGGAAGACAGAACAATGACTTAAGTGTCCAATTTATCGTAATCTCCTTAAATCAGGGTATTTGCGAGTACCCTTATTCTGTTGAGATCACTAAAATTAAAGATTTATTTAATTGATTGCCAGCTCTCCAGGTATCATTTTTGCAAAATCATGCTCACCATTGTATCACAATGTCATAGATCCGTCCCCTTTGATCCTTGTACAACATCATCCCTCAAACTTCAGACTTCAGACATCAGACTTCAGCCTTCATACATACAATTCTGCTGTACTCTCCATTTTTCTATGTTTAAAATTTCGAGCACAAAACTAACACATCTTAAGATTTCGTCAAAGACGCAGATTTTGGACGCTTAAAATTAAGCTATGGGATATAAATAGTTATTTTCAAATATCTGATTTCAACTCATCTATCGCGCCTCTCTATCTGCTCAGTATTTTCTTACGTCATTTTGCTCTTATCATAAGAGCCCAACAAGCTTTCCTCGCTCCTTTCAAAATCCTATTCGTATTCACTCCACTGCCTCAATTCCAATCAGCTCCACACTCTCGTTTATCTTCCCATTAGAATACGACACAATACTCCTAACAACATGAAGTTTGCAATCTTTTCTGGAAAAAGACCTGTTCATCTCAGCTATTTCATCAGAAGAAAGGTCTTCTGATACATCACCATGTTTTACCTTCCCTTCACCATCAGTATATTCAAACTTGCCACTTTCAATAAACGCTCCTTGAAATACCCCTATGATGCAATCCTCTTTAGTCGAGATATCAGATTTACATATATTATCATAGGCGCGAACCACATGAGGCACATCAAGACTCATCAAAACGTCTCCTGACCTCATTTTCACAATACTATGCTGTTTTTTTACTATGGCCAAGAAATCTTTTAGATGTGAAAGAAGTTTTAAAGGTTGGGGTTCTATTAAATCGTCAATATTCAGAGTATCCTTCGATGTTTCATCTATTATTTTCATCACCTCATGGATACTATTCGCAGTCGTCTCATCTTCTAGGAAATTGCCTTGCTCTTTAAACTCCATTTCATAGCCAAAAGAACCATGAGTTACACCAGTTATATAAAACTTTCCTTTAGGCATTTTAGCTGTTTGTTTTTTATGTTGCAATTTCAGATTCGCATTGATATCATTCACTTTCTTACGTGTTTTGGCATGAATCATACCAACCAAAGAGTGCATAGTCTTTTCCATAAATACCGAAGATATACCCATTGAACCAAAAACGGCCTCACCTGAAAACCACATGTCTATCTTTGCTTCAGCTGCAATTTTTTGCTTTGATACTTCTTCAATTCTTCCCTTGATGTCTTCAATCCTATTTTCCAAAGACAATCGCATCAAATAACTCTCTTGATATTGAGTCAGAAGATCTTCTGTCGCAGCTAGCTCGTTATTGAGCCATATTATTTCCGAATGATTGACCATAGTTATAAGCCATTTAAAAAGTTCAAAGCCTGCTTATCTATAACATCATTATTGTATAGAGGCAACTCAATCATCCCTTTCCAAACCCCATTTCTGTTGTGCCCAAATAATTGGTTCCAGTATTTCACACTCTCAATAGTTCCAAAAGGCGTTTCATTAACCAGGCACGGATAATGATCAACCTTGTATTGAGCCTTTGAGAGTTTTGGATTAACAAAAGCAGGAAAGTTTTTTGCTATTACAATCTGCATGCTAACATCTGGTAATGCAAACATTGTAACCACATCAATATCATGTGGTGCTCTATTTTGGGAAATTTCAATATTCTCCACAAAGCTCCCGTCTATCCACTGATACCCGCATTGAACACCAAATTTCAAACATTGTAATCTGAATATTACAAAGCCTTTTAAAATAGCAATCCTTTCTGGGCTCTTGGCAAAATGTTTACAGAACTCCATGATATCGCTTTTATACGGCGACAAGCATCCTCGCTTCGCAGGATTATCTCCCTGATATGGAGGTAATACATTATTATAATCAAAAGGTGGTATCATTTCAAATATACTTGAATTTCCGAATTCTTATTGCCTTTGTTTAAACATCACCATTCTTCCTCGTATTAGCACAGAGACAATGTTTCGTTTCTTGCCTTGTAATTCTATCACAATGTTTGTCCCCGCCCCCTACGGTTTTCCGAAGGACCAATCATCTTCTCATCCCCTCCATCTCACTCATACTTCTTAACTAAACAATGGTCAGCCCTCTGACCTTTGACCTTTGACCTCAAAAATCATCCCCGAGCCTACTTGTTCATATTCTTCTGACGCTTAAGTTCGATCAATATTTCTGCATTGCGATCATCCATCTGCTTAAGCTGTCGTTGGAGTTCTGCGAGTTGATCCATCATTCTGATCTGACTTTCAGAAGCACGCATATTGATGGATGTGAGTTCATCGATACGCTTATGAAGTCGCTCTTCACGAGCACGAGCTTCTTCATCCTGTTTGTCAAGCTAGCATGCAGCTTTTTGTTTTCTTCCTGCGATGCCAGCAGCATCTTAATAACGGTTTCCTTATCCATACTACGATACTCATCTATATGACTGCCGAATGTCCCGACGGACATATTTTCCTTCCGTTTATACAGAAAAAGAAGTTTCTCGTAATTTTCTGTACTTGCCACAAAAATAAATTACAAAAGTCAAGTGCGAAAGTAATACATTTTAGAATTCATGGCAGACGTACATTTTGGGACACTTACGGTCGCCCGTCTATCTTTTCTTCGTACTTTACTATAGATTATTGTTTAGCATTGCTCTATACTTTGCAATATTTTTCTCTATTAGCTCCTGCTTACCTTGCTCGCTAGTAAAACCATAAATCTGCAAATGACCACAGATCAGGAAGCAAATAGTACTGATTGCCACTACAAACGGGCGCAATTCATTGTCATCCCTATACCTACTCTCCGATTTTCTGGAGGCATGAGACAACTCGCCTCGTAACATTACAAACAAATATATCAGTCCATCAACATCAAACTTCTTATTTCTTCTCTTGCACTCGTTCTTCAATGTTTCTGTTGTCACATCAGTTTCATGAGTCTGATTCATAGCCAAAAACTCAAGAATACACATTTGCAAGAGTTTCGCCTCTTTGAATTTCTTCATCACCTCAGCAGCCTTAAACTTTCCGTCTGCAAAACAATACTCCAGCATCATAAAGAAGTTAATAAACGCAAAGTAATAATTGAAGTTATTAAAGAACCGCTGCCCTTCTTTATAGTAAGTGAACGGAATATGAATATCCTTCAACTGACGACGGAAAACAATAATGTTAGTCAGATTACTGCTTTTTAGCCGTATTTGTTGTTTGCCATTATTGGGCGTGCGTGTATATTCCGTCAAAGGAGTCTTCAAATGTTCCTCCTCTGTTTCAGCAATCCAACAGAAAGTCGGTCTGTCCCAATAAACCCGCTCTATTTGTATATTGAACGCCCCCATTGCCTCAATATACTGCAACCAATCAAGTAGGTCATTGAAGATATCATCTTTGCCTATTTGTAAATGCCACTGCCCATTTATCACAAATGCTTTTGGCAAGTATTCATCATAATCTTTGACTGGCTTTGTCACCTTTAGCCAAAACCGATTTTTATCCTGATAGATTTCAAAATCATAAGGATACTGTTTTGCGGTAACTGGTTCAGTAATCACCCATTTCGCAACAACCTCTGCTTTCAATGCTATCTTCATTTCAACATATCGCTCGTTAACTTAGTAAAACATCTATTGTTTTGCTTCAGAAATTGCTCATGAAACAAATCCTCTGTGACTTGGGCTTCTGGATGTGCCACTGGTGTGCCACTGGGACAGGTCAGTGGCATCACAGTTTTTGTATCAGACCACGTCCAACTCCAGTCAATCGTTCAAGTTGCCTATGTGATGCGCCCCTGACCTTCAACTCTTTCAACACAGTTCTCTTGGATTCGTCTTCAAGTTTCTGAAAAGCACTGCTGTTGGTCACGCCCGTCATCTCAATTATCATCTGCCAAACCTGGTCATCAGAAGGTCTGACCTTCGATGAGTTTTCCATATCTATACAACCGACATCCTCTGGCAGCATCTCGTTCATCAGGTCCTTCAATTGCTCATAAGGCACCCGTCTCAAAACAGTTGCTGTGTCACAGATTTGAAACGCTGGATCCACTGTTCCTGCAAACTCGCCCCAGCTGCTAAAATCATAATCCTTGATGTCGCTCACGATTCCTGCCTTCACTGGATTCTGGTGTATATATCTCAGAAGCGTTACGAAATAAGCCATGTCGTTCACCGGCTCACTCTTAAAGCGTTCTTTAAACAAGTGCCCGTCACGTCCATACTTCTTATTATAGTAATACACATAAGAACTTGCTATACGCTTAACCGTCTCCCCCACCTTCTCCTCACGCTCACGAATCAAAAGGTGGAAATGATTAGTCATCAGGCAATAGCCATAATAGGTGCAGTTCGTTCCACAAGGAAGCCCGTTATCATCCGTACGCATGCGCATCCGATCAAGAGTATTGATAAACTGCCAATTATCCTCTTCATCTTCGAAG
>Ga0129312_1000872_pt1 | contig 21003 bp, 19 predicted proteins | sample O827metagenome_FD_94434 | JGI IMG/M metagenome (GOLD analysis project Ga0129312, IMG submission 94434) | Orangutan group fecal microbial communities from Wisconsin, USA - O827 metagenome | ecosystem: Host-associated > Mammals > Digestive system > Large intestine > Fecal | place: USA: Wisconsin... | reverse complement strand
CTTTTTTGCTATATTCTTCATTTTGCATGCCGCGGACGCCTCAGATACACTCGATTTGTTCGGCTACCGGCATGCTTTTTTGCTATATTCTTCATTTTGCATGCCGTGGTGGCCTAGGATATACATGATCTGCCTGACCTCCGGCATGCTTTTTTGCCATATTCTATATTTTGCATGCCGCGGACGCCTGAGATACGCATGATCTGCCTGACCTCCGGCATGCTTTTTTGCCATATTCTATATTTTGCATGCCGCGAATGCCTGGGATACGCATGATCTACCTGGCTACCGGCATGCTTTTTCGCTATATTCTTCATTTTGCATGCCGCGGTGGCCTGTGATACGCATGATTTGTTTGAAATCTTCACACCGATCAAATCCTCACACCGATCAAATCAAGTCCAAGCTTAGTCAGCTCCAGTATCCGGTCTTCCTGCCCTAAAAGATATAAATACCCATACAAAGTTTCCAGTCCGGTTGCCTTGCGGTAATCATTTATGGTGGCATTTTTAGCGACCGTGTGAGGCTTGGCATTTCGGCCACGCCTGTACACCGCACGCTCCTCATCTGTCAGCCTGTCCATCATGGCTTCAACCATCTGTGCCTGCACCTTGGCATTGACAACCGCGCTTTTGGTTTTATGTAAACCTCCGGCCTGGCGGTTGCCTCTTTCCACAACGACACTCCGTATAATGATCTCAAATACACAATCTCCCATAAATGCAAGTGTCAGAGGTGAATATGCCCTTACGTCCACTTCCTTACAGTCAAATGTCTCTTTTATCTTATCAAGTAAGCTTATGCTCTCTTCCATTTCACGCCCTCACGTGTATCTTCCAGGATAATTCCCTTTTCCAGCAATTCATTACGGATGGCATCTGCCCTTGCAAAATTCTTTTCTTTTTTGGCTGCTGTTCTTTCAGCGATCAGTGCTTCTATGTCGGCATCCAGAATACCATCTTCTTTTTCCACGATCAGTCCGCAGATATCGGCAAGCTCTTTGATCTCATCCAGAATTGCCTGCAAAAACTCTTTGGACTTGTCTGCTGTTGCATTGATATTGGCAAATTTGATCAGTTCAAAAATAACAGAAATAGCATCTGCTGTATTGAAATCATCATCCATGGCATCATCAAATTTGGTTTCAAATTCTTTTGCTTCTGCAAGCAATGCTTTTTCTGCATCATCCATTGTTTCCTTTGTTGCATTGGAAAGTGCAAACTTCACATTTTCCGTACCGGTAACAATACGTTCCAGTCCGTTTTTGGCAGCCAACATCAGATCTGCACTGAAATTGAGCGGGCTTCTGTAATGTGCAGACAGCATAAAGAAACGCAGTACCTGAAGGTCATATTTTTCACTGATATCACGGACAGTAAAGAAATTACCAAGAGACTTGCTCATCTTTTTATTGTCAATATTTAAAAATGCATTGTGCATCCAGTATCTGGAAAATTCTTTTCCGTTAGCAGCCTCTGACTGTGCGATCTCATTTTCATGGTGAGGGAAGATCAAATCTTCTCCACCGGCATGAATGTCAATCTGATCTCCGAGGTATTTTTTACTCATAACAGAGCACTCTATATGCCAGCCCGGACGTCCCTCGCACCAGGGTGATTCCCAATAAGGTTCTCCTTCTTTTTTAGGCTTCCACAATACAAAATCAAGAGGATCCTCTTTCTGGTCTTCACCACTGACAAGCAGCGATCTCATACCTCCCTGTAAATCATCGATATTTTTGTGTGAAAGCTTACCATAATCCTTGAAGCTTCTGGTACGGTAATAAACAGTACCATCCGCAGCCACATAGGCATGACCGTTTTTAATCAGGGTATCAATCATGTCAATCATACCGTCGATTTCCTCTGTTGCCTTTGGATGGGTTGTGGCAGGCTTTACATTCATTCCCTGCATGTCCTTTTTGCATTCTGCAATATACCGCTCGGAAATAACCGATGCATCCACACCCTCTTCGTTGGCCGCTTTGATAATCTTGTCATCAACATCAGTAAAGTTAGATACATAGTTGACATCATAGCCTTTGTGCTCCATATAGCGTCTGACAGTATCAAATACGATCATTGGACGCGCATTTCCGATATGGATCAGATTGTATACGGTCGGACCGCAAACATACATCCTCACTTTACCATCCTCTATCGGTTTAAAATCTTCTTTTCTTTTACTCAACGTGTTATAAATCTTCATACTCCTGTCTCCTTAATTATATTATGATCTATTTTGTATTTTCCCTTAATTGATCTTCCATATGCTCCAGCCTCTCGGAAAGCATCCGGTTCATCTGCCAGAGATTGTTTAGCTCCTCTCGTACCGGGTCAGGCATGTGGATCTGATCCAACTCCTCCTGGGGCAGATGGATGTTGTCTCTTTTTACAACCCTCCCGGGCACACCGACTACCGTCGAGTTGGGCGGGACCTCTTCTAAAACAACACTTCCGGCTCCGATTTTGCTGTTGTCTCCAATCTTGAAAGAGCCAAGTACCTTTGCACCGGCACTAATCATCACATTATTGCCGACTGTCGGATGGCGCTTTCCCTGTTCCTTTCCGGTACCACCAAGTGTCACACCCTGATACAGGGTCACATTATCACCGATTATTGTAGTCTCTCCGATAATAACACCATTTCCGTGATCAATAAAAAAACCTTTACCAATCTCTGCACCGGGATGAATTTCAATTCCGGTCTTTCTGACACCTCGCTGTGAAATATAACGCGCCCAGAAATAATGACCTTTTTTATACAACCTGTGTGCAAGACGATAGTGCATCATAACCTTAAAGCTCGGATACAAAAAAACCTCCATATCCGAATGGATTGCCGGGTCTCTTTCCCGGATCAATGCAATTTCTTCTTTAATAATTTTTATAAATCCCATTTTTTACTTCCTTGTCACATACACATTTCCCGATTTAGAAAATGATCAACAATAATATATAGCCGCCATAATGAAAGATTGCTAACATGCTGACAACAAAAAATCCCTGACAGAAAACTGCCAGAGACGATCATATCGCGGTTCCACTCTGCTTCCGCGCATCTGCCCAAAGGCACATGCATCGGCACCTTGATTCCTTAACGCGGAAAACGTGCTTTCATACTCAGAATCTCTTTTCCAAAAGCAGGCTTACGAATGCACTTCATCATTGCTCCTGCAAGGATTGCTTTCAGCCGGTGACAATCCATCTCTGATGCTTTTACAAAAACTACTCTATCCGCTCAACGCCTTTTTCTTATCATTATTAGAATATGCAAAAAACTTTGTTTTGTCAACCGCCGGGCATCACATCCACAGAATTTTTTATGAATCACCGGTCATCACATCCACATAATTTTATCACCGATCCAGAGCAAAACAATGGTATTGATGATGATAAAAAGGATGGCTCCCAGTACATTCCACCTGAGAGTACGTTTATCTTTGATAAAATGCTCCTTAAGATCCTGTTCCAGCTCTTTTTCCTCTTCTCTTCTTGCAGCAATCTGTTCCTGTCGCAGTTTTTCGGCTTTTTTGACGCACTCTTTTATCAAGTTCTCACAATCCTTGTATCCGTCCAAAGCTTCCAGGCTTTCTTTTACATTTTCATAGTCCTTGGCTGTTTCGGCATTTTCAAAATTTTTCAAACGGGTCTGATATGCGGTCTCTCTCTTCTGACTGGCCTCTTCATACTGTTTTTTTATCTCTTTTTCTGCTTCCCGAGGACTTTCAGCATCCTGATACAGCTTACGGATCTTGCCTTCCGGAAAATATCCCCTGATCATATATTGGGAAACCAGTTCTTTCACCGCCTGCTCATTTTGCTTCTGTTCACCTTGATCCCGTTCACTTTGCTCCCATTCACTTTGCTTCTGTTCATTCTGATTTTGTCCGTCTTGTTTCTTTTCTTCCTGCATTTGCTCGTTTTGTTTCTGCATGTATTTCTTCTTTCTGCTCTATAGTTTTTAATGTTTAGTTCGAAGGATATCTCACCCTTATTAATATGATATCAGGGCCAAAAGGTCAAAAAGTCGTTCGTGCTTGCACGATAAGACTTTTGAACTTGGGACCCACCAAACATGAGAAAATAGCGATTTACGAAGTAAATCAGCGGATTTCGAATGTTTGAGAATTGCATATTTATCTCTGACAGTATATTTATCTTCGGCAGCATATTTATCCTCGGCAGTATCTTTCTCTGTAGCCTCAGACTTTTTCATTCTGCCCGGCAATTTTTTCTGCCAGTTCTTCCAGATACATCCATCGCTGCATCTTTTCTTCCAAATTTGTTTCTGCTAATTCTTTATTTTCCGATATTTCACGTAGTTTGACAAAATCATGTGCACAATCCAGCATGGATTTTTCCAGATATGCGATCTCTTCTTCAAGCTTTGCAATATCCGCCTCTATAGTCTCATAGTCTTTTTGTTCCTGATAAGAAAACTTTAATTTTTTCTCCCTGCCGGTATTCCACTTCTGCTTTTCTTTTATATTATGTAAACCATCATCCGTCAGAGCACCGTCATTTTCCTGCTCTTCCAATCGCTTGCGGTTTACATAATCCGTGTATCCTCCCTCGGACCGGAATAATACGCCATTGCCTTCAAATACAAACATCCGGCCTACTACACGATCGAGAAAATACCGATCATGTGAGACTGTGATCACGATCCCGGCAAACTGATCCAGGTAGTCCTCCAGAATCGTCAATGTCATAACATCCAGATCATTGGTTGGCTCGTCCAGAATCAGAACATTGGGGGCTCCCATCAAAACCTTGCACAAATAAAGTCTCCTGCGTTGTCCGCCGGAAAGCTTTCCGATCGGACCATACTGGTCTTCTCCCTCAAATAAAAACCTCTCCAAAAGCTTTGCTGCCGATATTTTTCCATCATTTGTCTCTACATATTCCGAAACATCCTTGATGTAATCAATGACCTTCTGCTCCGGCTTCATCTCAGCTTCACCGATTTCCTGTGCGAAATATCCGATCCGAACCGTCTGTCCGATTTCCACATAACCCTTATCCGGCATGACCTCTCCCATGATCATTTTCATGAGAGTAGTCTTACCGCAGCCATTGGCTCCCATAAAGCCAATCCGGTCATTTCTCAGAAAGGAATAGGTAAAGTCCTGTAAAAGAACCTTATCTCCATATGCTTTGGTAATATCATGCAGCTCAACAGTCGTCCTGCCAAGACGGCTTGTGACACTGCCAAGCTCTACATTTTTGTCCGTTGCAGCATCCGCCGTCCGGCTCATCTGCTCATATCTCTGCAGTCTCGCCTTCTGCTTGGTTGAGCGCGCCCTGGCGCCTCTTTGTACCCACGCAAGCTCCGTCCGTAATATGGAATGACGCTTCCTGTCGGATGCAGCAGCCATCTCTTCCCGTTCTGCCTTTAATTTTAAAAAGCCCTCGTAATTGGATTCGTAGGAATATATTTTCCCCTTGTCAACTTCCAAAATCCGGTTGCACACACTGTCCAGAAAATAACGGTCATGCGTGATCATCAAAATGGTCTTTTTAAAACTCTTTAACCGCTCCTCCAGCCAGTCTGCCATTGACTGGTCCAGATGGTTGGTCGGCTCATCCAAAATCAGGATATCCGCCGGTGCCATCAGCGTCTTGACCAATGCCAGTCTCTTTCTCTCTCCACCGGAAAGCTGCCCACAGGACTTATCAAAATCCGTTACCCCAAGCTTACTGAGCATGGCCTTGGCATCACTTTCCGAACCGGCTAACTGATCTGTTTTTTCAATTGAAGAATCATAATTTTCAAAATGCATAACGGCAGAAAGCATATTTTCATCCGGATCAAAAACAGGATTCTGCGGCAGATAAGAAATAACCTTGCCCTTTGCCGTGATGATACTTCCTATATCCGGCTCATCTTCACCGACGATCATGCGCAAAAGCGTCGTCTTACCGGTACCATTGATTCCCAGAATTCCAGCCTTTTCTCCTTCATGCAGAAAGAAGGACGCCTGATCAAATATTTTACGTTCTCCATATGCCTTTGTTATCCCGTCCACTGTCAAAATATTCATATTATCCCAGTAATCCTTTTTCCGCTATCCGGTCCCATTCTTTTTTTCTGCTTTCGTACTGTTCACTGATCCAGGCAGCCATTTCTGCTTTCCCTTCATCAGAATACGGAAATTCCCTGGAATAAATCTTTTCAGGATCTGTTTTGATAAAATTTTTAGGTCCCGGCCAGATATAGGCAATCAATGTAGCATTTGCTTTTTCCTCCGGCGAACTAAACTTTACAAACGCCATGGGATTGCGGTTTACACGATAGTTCATGCCGCTGACGCTCCCATAAAAGGCCTCTCCGTATTCATAATGACTCAGTAAATATAAATCTGTGCTTTCTACAACCATCTTATTGCCCGGTTCCTGTTTCTATATTTCTTTCTGCTTCCGGCTTACATTTCTATTTCTGTTTCCAGTTTACATTTCTGCTTCTGGTTTACATCTCTGTTTCCGTTTACATTTCTTTTTCTGCTTCCGGCTTACATTTTCTGTTTCCGTTTACATTTCTGTTTCTGCTTCCGGCTTGCATTTCTATCTCTGCTTTCGGTTCACATTTCTGTCAGCTTTCATTTTTTCTGCTTACATCTTGTATTTCCGTTTTCACATTTTCTATTTCTGTTTCCGGCCTGCATTTCTATCACTGTTTTCAGCTTGCATTCCTGTTTATTTTTAGCTTACGGCTCTTCTTTTTTTACCGCCTGCTCACCGCGCGCTTTTTTCTTTTCTTCCTTGCGCTGTTTTTTCAGTGCCTTTCTTTCGGCTCTCTGGGTCTTTCTGTCAATTCCGCGTTCTTTCCGTTCCTTTTTATTGCGGATGATCGTCATAACAATCTTAACTATGACAGCTATGATAATTCCCCATACAACCAGATACGGCAGGCTGGAAATAAACCAGATGATAAAGTTGACCAGACCTTTACCCACGCCGGAAAGACTGTCTGAAAAACCGTCCCTGATCTTTTCAAAAAATCCTCTTTCGGCAACAGGTGTATATTTTTCCACCTCATTGATATTCAGATATACCGTGCTGTACTGGATCTGATTGTCATAGGCACGGAGCTGTGATTCCTGGCTTTCAAGCTCATAACGAACATCGGAAAGCCTACTTTCGATCGTAATGATATCTTCCACGCTTTCCGCCTGCTCCATCAGATCAAGCAGACGTTTCTGCTCCGCCTGTAAAGCCTTTTTGTGGCTTTCCAGATCCACATACTGCAATGTCACATCCGTTACTGTCTCATTTTTGCTCGTCACATTGGACTGCTCGGAAACGGCTGATAAGAAATCATCCAAAGCGGTAGACGGAATGCGGATTGTCAGAGTAGCATTTCTGGTATCATACATATTGTAGCTTCTGCCATTATATGTATAGCTGTCCTCGATATAGCCCCCAAGAGCTTTGGTCTTTGCTTCCAGATTTGGTATCAATGTGTCAAATTCTTCGGTTTCAACATCCATGGAAACATTACGGATCAGCTTGCGGCTGTCTGACGCTTCATTATCAGAAGCGTCACCTTCTGCAACCTCTGAAATTTCCGAATTGACATCACCGCTGACATCTTCCTCTGCCACCTCCGCAACATCTTCGGTATCATAGGCTGCAGAGCTTTCCTGGTTGACATAAAGATCCCCGCTTCCACTATAATAACCGGAATCCGCAACCGCATTTTCTGTCATCATAGATGTTTTATCAACAGAACCGCATCCGGTAATGCAAGTTGACATAACTAAAGCAGTAATACCAATACACAACATTTTTTTCTTCATCATAACTTCATCCTCCCTATTATGGACAGTCCTATCTGTCCCTGATATAACATATACGTTTGAAAAGAGTCTTATTTATGGTAAAAAATCATGCTTTTAAGCTTTCGCATATAATCCATGCACTCAATGCTTCCACTGTCAGATTCCGGGCTGATATCACTCCTGCCTCCAATGCCTTTGATCCAACCTCATAAACAGATAAATCCGTACCATCATGTAAGCACTGGCTAACTGCAAATACAACAGTATGCTTTTCCCTGGCTCTGCGGATGGCCGGCAGTAGACACTCCGGGATTCCCCCACAGCCAAAGACCTCCAGAATCAGAACACGATAACCGGCCTGCACCAGTATATCGATCAGTGATCCATCCATTCCCGGAAGCAGCCTGATACAGACAGGTCGATTCTGCTTATTGGCTAAACCATCACCCTGTGCATCCTTCTGCGGGTTCACACATGGATTCCTGTCAATTTCATCTCTGAGAAAATCCATATCCGGCACACCGGACGGCGCATGATTGCGGATAATCCTGCCCTGTGCATCCAGGCATCCCACTTCCGGCATATATACACTTTCAAATGCCTGTTTTTGTCTGGAATAAACTTTTTTTGCATACAAAGCATCGATAATCCTGCCGGCAAAGACCAGTACAATGCCCGGAACACTGTCAAGCACTGTTGTAATGGCATCCGTCAGATTGCAGACAGCATCCGTATCCTCGGCCTCAAATGGCAACTGGGATCCGGTAAACACAACCGGAATTGGAACTTTTTTTAACAAAAAGCTTATCCCAGCCATCGTATATGCCATAGTATCCGTCCCATGCGTAACAACAATCCCGTCATATTCTTTACTTTGAAAAACAGTTTCTATTTCCTGCGCCAGAAGTTTCCACCCGGTTGGTGATACATTGCTGCTGTCCAGGTTGAAAACCTCTTTCCACTCCAGCAAAACCTGTTGTGAGAGACGCCCGTCTCCGGGACATCTTTTTTCCTTTTCCCGTCCGTAATCATAACAGAGCAGTGTCCCCTCATTGTCCGGAACAAGCCCCCGCTTCGTCGAAACGGAAGCAATGGTACCTCCGGTCATTAAGATTATTATTTTTTTCATTCATCGGCCTCTACCGAAATAAAGCTGAACTTTGTCACATCGAAAAGTCCCTCATCTGTCAGCTTCAGATCAGGAATTACCGGCAATGACATAAAGCAGAGAGTCATTACCGGATCTACTTCTCCGTGAATACCAAGCTCGTTTCTTGCTACATTGTGAATAGATGTCAGCTTATCCTTTACCCATTCTCCACTCTTCTCACTCATCAGACCGGCTATCGGCATCGGCATACTTTCAATAACCTGTTTGTCCTTGACTAAAACAATACCGCCCTCCTGCTCTTTCAGATGCAGAACTGCTGCCTCCATCTCTTCGTCGGAGGTTCCGGCCACAATGATATTGTGCGAATCATGAGCAATAGAAATTGCAACAGCACCTTTTTTAAGACCGTAGCCTTTTAAGAAAGCACAGGCTACATTTCCGGTCATATGATGTCTTTCCACAACCGCAACCTTTACAATATCCTCGTCCGGATTGTAAATAAATTCACCGTCCTTATCCAGCCTGATCTCAGCTGTTGTCTTGCCGGTAACCACACCGCCCGGTAAGATCTGGATCACATTGACTTTATTGCTCTTTAAATGCATCTTGAATTTGTCTGCCGAAAAGTCTTTGAGTACCACACTTCCCTTTACAGAATCAATGCTGTATCTTTCTACTTTTGGTAAATATTCACCTGCTTCTGCTGTGAGCCTGCCGCCTAAAAATACCTGCTCAGCCTTAAAATCAATCAGATCGTTTAACAGAACAATGTCTGCAGCATAGCCGGGAGCAATGGCACCCTTATCTTTTAAGCCAAAGCACTCTGCGGCATTTAAGGTAGCCATACGGATGGCGGTAACAGCATCAATGCCCTCTTCTACGCAGATTTTCAGATGATTGTCCAGATGTCCCTCTTCCAAAATGGTCTTGGGCTGGCGGTCATCGGAGCAAAGCAGGCATCTGCGGCTGTTTTCCGGGGTCACTCCCTTTAATAAGGTGCGCAGGTTGTGACATGCAGACCCTTGTCTTAACAATACATACATACCGTTATCAATACGGTCTTCCATTTCATCAACGGTTGCACACTCATGATCTGCCAGAATACGGGCAGCACAGTATGCATTCAGATTTTTACCAAAGGTAGCCGGAGCATGTCCATCGATCAGTTTTCCTGCCTTTTTGGCAACCATCAGCTTGTCGAGTACACTATCATCACACTGGATCACACCAACGGAGTTCATAAACTCGCCAAGTCCCAGAATGTTGTCCCGCAAAATAGGCTCTTCCATTTCGGGTGCATTGATCACGGCACCTGCATTTTCAAACGGTGTACTCGGCACACAGGACGGCAGCATATATTTGATATCAAGAGCTGTATTTTTGGCAGCCTCCATCATATAATCGAGTCCCTTAATACCGCATACGTTGACAATCTCGTGAGGATCGGCAATGATAGTCGATGTACCGTGAGGAACCAACAGCTTTCCAAGCTCTTCCGGGCAGACATAAGATGATTCGATATGGATATGACTGTCAATATAGCAGGGGGCTGCATATCGGCCCTGTGCATCAATCTCTTTTTCGCCTTCATATTTACCGACACCGGCAATCCATTTATCACTGATTGCGACATCGCCTTCCTCAATCCTTCCTGAAAAGACATTGACAACCTTACAGTTTTTCAAAACAAGGTCTGCTTTTCTTCTTCCTGCTGCTACTTCAATCAGCTTTTTTAATTCTGCTTTCTCCATTGTAAAACCTCCGTTCAAATATTATGATGTGTGATTTATATTTTTATCCTATCCCTATTTTCTTACATATTATATATGAACCCGTATCAAATTTGTTATGTAAACCAGCTGGCATATGAAGGAAAACCTTATATAGCAGTTGCGTAGATAATAAATGCAAACCAGATAAAAAAGAATGCTGCCATTCCCACATTTCCAACTGCAGCCTTGAATGTCTGTCCCTTTCCAATCGGTATTGCCGGGGGCAGAAATGATATTTTTTTAGCATTGACTGCCATAACAACAATTCCGCCGATAACCAATGCCATAATAACAAGAAAATAAAGGGCAAAAACAGCCAGTCCGCCAAGGTGCGACATCAGATAAGTGGTCATCTCTGCCGGATCTGTAATACTTCCATTCAGAAGCTCTGTCAGTCCGCTGGCCTTCATGACTATAATACTGGCAATAGATCCCAGAAAATTTATCATCATATGTAAGATAATGGTGTATTTGACGTTGCCGGTCTTAACATAAATATAGCCGAATACACAGCCTAAAACAAAGGCATAACAGAACTGGTAAATATTGCCATGATAAAAGCCGAACATCAATGCCGACAATACAACGGCAAGCTTTTCACCATACTGCACTGTGCGGTCGATAATCAGCTTTCTAAACAAAAGCTCTTCAAAAACCGGTGCACAGATAACCATAACCAAAATATTCATCCATATCTCATTACTGCCCGCGATCTGTACAATACTGTTTTGTACCTGTCCCTGTTTGAACACCGCAATTACGGATGCCAGTACATTACCGACAATATTGGATAAATACATACCCGCATATGCGACCAGAAAATAACCGAGCAGGGCTTTTACGCTAATTTTACGAGGCTCGATCTTTTGCACGACCGGTACACGCCTGATCAAAAGAATCATGATCGGTACCGCTATGAAATACATCGGAAGCATCATAAACAGAAATGTATATTTTTCATATAACTGCGAAAACAGCAGCGGTCCTGCATATGCGATCCCGATCTGCAGTGCAATGATCAGAATTGTTCCGATCACATAAGAAATTCCCAGCTTTGAAAAATGTTTTTGGGTTGCTTTGAGTGTTTGTTCATCCATATCTAATTCCCTTTCTTAACTCAGATTTCATATACTCATTTGAAGCATACAATTGGGATGCCGGCAAATGCTTTTCCCGTGCTTTACGTTGCTCCGCAACTATCATGATCAGCATTCGCCGGTCGCCGATTGTGCAAGCACATCGGCTCTCTTGCGCTCATTATATCATAGTTTTTCGCAAGAAAAAACTACAATAAGAAACGGCAATCATGTCAATGACATCATTACCGTTTGATATGTACATTTTATTCTTTGCCGTTCCAGCAATAAGTGCAGAGCTTATCAGGGTCAATTCCGACCGACTCCAGCATATCATCCAGACGATGATAGCGCAGAGAGGTGAAGTTTAATTTTTCGCAGATCTTATCTACCATCTTCTGATATTTGGGATTGTCCGGATCTGCATATTCCTGCAGCACTTCCTTGGATACCTCTTCGCCTTCCAGCTCCCGGATCACACGTCTGGCGATCAGCTCCATTTCAGATTTGGAACGTGAGAAATTGAGGTATTTGCATCCAAACAACAACGGCGGACATGCCGGTCTGATATGCACCTCTTTGGCTCCGCTTTCATATAAAAATTCGGTAGTCTCTCTAAGCTGTGTACCTCGAACGATCGAGTCGTCGATCAACAACAGCTTTTTATCCTTGATCAGGTCATGTACCGGAATGAGCTTCATGTGTGCGATCAGATCACGCTTCTGCTGGATCGTCGGCATGAAAGAACGCGGCCATGTAGGTGTATATTTGACGAACGGACGTGAAAACGGAATACCGGATTCGTTGGCATATCCGATTGCATGTGCCGTACCGGAGTCCGGAACACCGGCTACCACATCAACGTCTACATTATCACGTCTTGCCAAAAGCTTGCCACAGTTGTAACGCATCTTTTCCACACTGACACCTTCATAGCTTGCAGAAGGATATCCGTAATATACCCAGAGGAAGGTGCAGATCTTCATCTTGTCTCCCGGTGCAACCAATGTCCGGCAGCTCTTTTCATCAAATACCACAATCTCGCCGGGGCCCAGCTCCCGGTCATTTTCATATCCTAAATTCAGATAGGAAAAGCTTTCAAAGCAGGCACATCTTGCATCCTCTTTTTTACCAAGCACCACCGGTGTCCTGCCCATCTTGTCTCTGGCAGCATAGATACCGACAGGTGTCAGAATCAGCATGGAAAGCGAACCATCAACGGTATCCAGTGCATACTGAATTCCTTCGATCAGATTGTCCTTTTGATTGATCAGTGCCGCAACAAGCTCTGTTGAGTTGATCTCTCCATTGCTCATTTCAAAAAAATGTGTGGAGCCTTTTAAAATTTCCGCCACGATCTCATCGGCATTGTTGATCTTGCTGACAGTTGTGATCGCAAAGCTTCCATGATGCGAACGAACCAGTATCGGCTGTGCCTCGTAATCTGAAATACATCCGATACCGTAACGTCCTTCCAGACCAGCAAGCTCCTTGTCAAACTTGGTACGGAACGGTGTATTTTCAATATTGTGAATCTCCTTGGAAAATCCATTTTCACCATATACCGCCATACCGGCTCTTCTTGTACCCAGATGTGAGTGATAATCTGTTCCAAAAAACAAATCAAATGTGCAGCTCTCTTTAGATGCTACGCCAAAAAATCCACCCATTACTCTTCCTCCTATGATATTCCTAATGATAAAAATCAAAAATACCAGTCAAGTATAGCACAATCGTTATATAAAAAAAAGCAATTCTTCCTTTTCTATAGAAAGTAATTTCCAATTGTGCTAGAATATGTGTCGCGCCCAAAATCGACGCAGATCCAAATATTTTACAAAATCGAGGCATTTCATGAAATGAAACAGAAAATAAATGATCTGACGCAGGGAAATCTCTTTCGCAAAATACTCATCTTCAGCATCCCTCTTATTTTATCCAATTTATTGCAGGTACTTTTCAATATGGCTGATCTTGCGGTCATCGGCCGCTTTTCCGGTCCGATTTCTTTAGGAGCCGTAGGTTCAACATCAACTCTCGTCATGATGTTCACCGGCTTTTTGATTGGTCTCTCCGGCGGCATCAATGTGCTCGTGGCACTCTATTATGGAGCAAACGATAAAGAAGGGCTTTCCAAGGTCGTACATTCTGCAGCCATTGTAAGTGCAATCATCGGCATTTTACTGTTAATCTGCGGTACCGGTCTCTCCGGATGGATGCTGTCCCTTTTAAAAACAAAACCCGAGCTTTTGTCAAAAGCCACATTATACCTTCGGATTTACTATCTCGGAATGCCGGCACTTGCCATTTACAATTTTGGCAACGCTGTCTACAGCGCCATCGGCAATACCAAAAAACCCCTGTGCTATTTAAGCATTTCCGGTGTGTTGAACATTGTTTTAAACTTATTTTTTGTCATCGTCTGCCATCTGGATGTCGCCGGCGTGGCCCTTGCAAGTATCATTTCCCAATATGTATCGGCCGGACTGATCCTCTTTTCACTATTTCGCAGCAAAGATATCTATGCCCTGCGCCTTCAGAGACTGCAGCCGGATGTTTTTTTGACAAAACGCATTTTAAGGCTCGGCATCCCCTGTGGTCTGCAGAATGTCGTCTTTTACTTTGCCAACGGATTTGTACAGATGGGCATCAACTCCTTTGATGCCACCATGGTAGCCGGTAATGCGGCGGCAGCCAATGCCGACACCCTTGTATATGATGTGATGGCAGCCTTTTATACTGCATGCGGCAGCTTTATGAGCCAGAATTTTGGTGCCGGAAAAAGAGACCGGATACGAAACAGTTATTTTATATGCCTGTTATACGCATTCGTCATCGGACTTCTAATGGGAATAACACTGGTGTTTTTCGGACCTTCCTTTTTATCTCTGTTCACCAGGGATACGGCTGTTATAAATGCCGGTATGAAACGACTTTCCATTATGGGATTTTCGTACTGTGTATCTGCGTTTATGGATAATACCATTGCTGCAGCAAGAGCCTTGGGCAAGAGCATTATTCCCATGGTCATTGTCATCATGGGATCATGCGTATTTCGTGTAGCATGGATTTATACGATATTTGCTTATTTCCATACCATTCCTTCGCTCTATCTTTTATATGTTTTTTCATGGCTTCTCACAGCACTTGCCGAAATCATCTATTATCGGTATGTATACAAGAGAAAAATCTATATGATATAAAACAGCAGAAAAAAAGCACGATATCTCATAACAGGATTTCGTGCTTTTCATATATAGTAGCGAGAGGGGGATTCGAACCCTCGACACTACGGGTATGAACCGTATGCTCTAGCCAACTGAGCTATCTCGCCATATAAATGGGACCTACAGGGCTCGAACCTGTGACCCTCTGCTTGTAAGGCAGATGCTCTCCCAGCTGAGCTAAGATCCCATTTGTGCAAGGATGCTTTCCGCAACCCGCTTTGCTAGTATATAATGATTTTAACGTATTTGTCAAGCAGTTTATAAAAAAATAATTAAAATCAATCGAAAAAACTTTTTTTCTGCATAACAGCGCTATTTACCGCAGTATATTTTCTATTTTTTTCGCACAACACCAGTTACCTCATCCCAATGATCAAGAACATATTGCCCCACTATCGGGTCATACATTTTCCCGAGATTCTTTTCAATTTCACAATAGCAATAATCAAAATCATGCGCCTTACGATAGCAACGATTGGAAGTAATGGCATCAATTGAATCGCACACAGCGATAATCCTTGCTCCGATTGGTATATCAGCTCCGGCCAGTCCAAGCGGATAGCCCTTTCCATCATAACGTTCATGATGCATCAGCACGATATCCGACAGTTCACTCAGTTTATTGGATTTTCTCAAAATTTCAGCACCAATCTGCGGATGTTTTCTTATATATGAAAACTCCTCATCCGTCAGCCTTCCGTTCTTATTTAAAACCTGATCGGGAACACCGATTTTTCCTATATCATGCAGGTGTGCAGCAATGTGTATTTTTAATGTATCGTCCTTTTTTAATCCAATCAACCGGCAGACCATCAAAGCCATATCACTGACACGCTCGGAATGCCCCGCCGTGTATGGATCTCTGGCATCCAGCGCACAGGTGATACAGCCTATAATCTCATGATAATCTATTTCACTTTCACAGAATGTGCAATCAGACATCTTCTCTCTCCACTTCTTTTATTCCCGGTGTCTCTGTTTTCCAGCCGCTCATTCCTTTCATGCTGATTGCAATGGTCGATGTATTGTGAAATAATGCAGCCGTGGCCGGTTGCACAATTCCCGCCACTCCCAAAACAATCAACGCCGAATTGATCAATACGATCATTCTGTAATTTTGATGAATCCGGCGGATCAGCTTCTGACTGATCGACCGGAGCGCAACCAGCTCATACAGATCATCGGCTTCAATCGTAATATCCGCGACTTCCCTCGCAATCTGAGCCCCGTCACTGATAGCAATTCCAACATCCGAAGCTGAAAGCGCCGGAGAATCATTGACACCATCACCAATCATCACAACTTTTTTGCCCAGCTCATGCTCTTTGTCAACAAAAGCCGCTTTATCAGCAGGAAGTACCTCTGAATGATATTCATCCACACCAATCTCTTTTGCAACAGCTGCAGCAGTACGTTCACTGTCCCCGGTCATCATGACAATCTTGGTAAATCCCTGTTTTCTCAACAGACTGATCGCATCTTTTGCCTCTTTCCTGATAGGATCGGAAATACAGATAGCCGCTGCTAACTCTCCGCGGATAGCAAGATACAGATGTGAACAATCCATAGGAAGATTTTCAAATTTCTGTTCCATTCCGTCCGGAATTTTGCAGCCCTCATCTTCAAACACAAAATGATAGCTTCCGATAATGACTTTGTCGCCATCCACCTGCGACGAAATGCCATGTGCTACGATATATTCCACCTTGGAATGTTTTTCCTCGTGAGTCAGCCCTTTTTCCTTGGCCGCATGCACGACAGCCTTTGCCATCGAATGAGGAAAATGCTCCTCTAAGCAGGCAGCAAGACGCAACAACTCATCCGGATTGTCGCCATTAAAGGAAACGACATCCCGTACGACCGGCTGGGCCTTGGTAAGCGTTCCGGTTTTATCAAAAACGATTGTGTCAGCCTCTGCTAATTGCTCCATGAATTTACCACCCTTGACGGTAGTATGATGCCTGCCAGCCTCCTTCATGGCGGCCAAAACCGTGATTGGCATAGCAAGCTTTAAAGCACACGAAAAGTCTACCATCAGAACAGCCAATGCCTTAGTCGGATTAGCGGTCAGCAGATAAACGGCACCTGTCCCTAATAAAGTATATAATACCAGACGGTCTGCCAGATGCTCTGCCTTGCTCTCCATTCCGGATTTCAGCTTTTCCGTCCCCTCTATCATAGTAATGATCTTTTCATACCGCGTAGAACCGGAGGTCACTTTTACCTGAATAACAAGCTCCCCTTCTTCCAGTACCGTTCCGGCATAAACATAGCCGCCGTTTTTCTTTTCAACCGGCATCGATTCACCGGTCAGACTCGACTGATTGACCATACCTTCTCCACGAATGACAATACCGTCAAACGGGATCATATTGCCCATATGGACAACAATCATATCTCCTGCCACGATATTGTCCGGATCAACCCGAACTTCCTGACCATCAGAAAGCATCCAAACCTTGCTAATATTTAATGACATGCTTCGCGCCAGATCGTCTACAGACTTTTTGTGCGTCCATGTCTCCAAAATCTCACCGATATCCAGTAAGAACATAACCGAACCGGCGGTGTCCATATCTCCGCGAAGGATTGATACACCAATAGCAATACCATCTAACAGCGGCACTTCAATTCGTCTGCTAAGTGCACACTGCAAGCCCTTCCAGATATATTTTACGGATTTGACCGCTGCAATCACACAACGTACCGGGTATGGCAAAAACAGCTTGCTTCCCATACGGAGCATGATCTTTTCCGCAAGTTTGTCCTGATATTCCCTGTTGGTCGCTCTACCGGAAAGCTCAGTCACGGACTGCGGAACCGAAAGGTTGTCTAATGCTAACTCCTGCAACATCCGAACCATATCCTGACGCTTTCCATGGTACTGCACCACCACATCAGCAGTCCGTTCATAAACCTTTGCACTGATAATTTCTCCACGCTGACTCAACACATACTGCAAGGCATCCGCCTGCTCATCCATCAGCGATTTCTGCATAATACGAATCCTCATACGTCCTTGTATTTCATGTAAGATCTGAAATCTCATTTTGGATAACCTTCCTTTTTGATCAAAGTATAACGAAAACACCTGCATATCCTGCAGGTGTCTGTCAATTGCTTTATTCTTCTAATTCCGAGTTATCCTCGACATTTTTGCTCTCATCTGCAAATTCCTGCTCTTCTTTCGCCCGATCTTCATTGATCTGCTGAGCTCCTGCATAAATATCTCCTGCATTTTCCTGAATGCTTGTAACGGTTTTCATCACACATTCTTTTCCTCTGAGAACAGCTGCTGTGCATTTTGTATAAATATTTTTAGCATCTTTACTGGTCAATATCTTGATGCCCGCTGTTCCAAACAAAACTCCGGCTGCAAACAAGCCTGTATTTTTAGCTTTCTTTCCTTTAAAAACATTCATTTTTGTACCTCCATCACGATTTAAACTTTTGTGATTACCAGATACTTATTATAACCCTCCCATGTTCATTCTTCCATGTTTTTTCGCCTATTGAGATATTTTATCACTTAATCTCCCGAACTCGCGTATTCTGATTTTATAATATACTGAAGCAATGCCTCACAACCGATCATAACATCCTGATATGTGGTATCAAAATCGCCGGTATACCAGGGATCGGCAACATCACGGTCCATTCCGGCAAACTGTAAAAGCTTGTGAATTTTCTTGTCTGCGTCACCTCCGGCAATTCGTGTCATATTGTAAATATTGGCACTGTCCATACCAATCAGATAATCATAATGCTCATAATCCTTGCGCGTCATCTGTACCGCATGATGTGCCACCAAAGGAATTCCAACCTCACGTAATTTACTGACGGTTCCGTAATGTGGTGGATTGCCGATTTCCTCGCGGCTGGTTGCGGCGGAATTGATCTCAAATTGATCTGCCAGATTGTGCCGACGCACCAGGTGGGTCATGACGCTTTCGGCCATGGTAGAACGGCAGATGTTGCCGTGGCAAATAAATAAAATCTTGATTTTTCTCATATTTCCAGTATTTTCGGGCTTTTCAAGCCTTTTTACCTTTCTTCATTTTTCACTTATTCTGGCATATTTTGGCATATCTTTGCATATTTTTGTCATCAATTTTGGTAAAAACTTTGGTAAATTTCAAGTCTGTACCAAAGGCAAATCTGCCATTGGGTATCGACAGGTAAGAAATTGGGGATTAAGATAAATACTGGCATTCAGCCATTTTTCTCTCATTTTCATCAGGTCATTATGAATTGATTGCTTTTTGAAAATCTTCCTGTGCATCCTGAAATTTAACATGAGTATAGGTATTCATCGTAACACTGATATCCGAGTGTCCCATAATATATTGAAGCATCTTCGGATTCATTCCCGACTTAGCCATATTAGAACAAAATGTATGACGACACACATGCGGTGTGATTGGCGGCATCTGAACCTTATATATGCTATTGTACTTTTCCCGAATATGCTGGAAATACTTTTCCCAATGTAATGCCACCATAGGCATATCATTCTTATCAAGGAATAAAAATCCTGTCATTCCATCAACCATCGGTTCAACTTTGGGATTGACCCTGTCCTTAAGTATTCTCTTGAAACAAGCCACCACCTCATCAGACATTGGAACATATCTCTCGCCACTTTCTGTCTTAGGCTTTTCAATGATATACTGCATCTGACTTGTTCTCTGTAATTGATGATTTACCCGTATTCTTTTGTTTTTAAAATCCAAATCTGATTTTGTAAGTCCACAGAACTCTGATATACGAAGTCCTGTGTTAAAGAGGATAAATATTGCATCATAGTACTTGCAAAAATGCGCATCCTCTTTTATGAATCTTAGAAATTCCCGCTCCTGCTTTCTTGTGACAGCTTCTCTTCTCACACTATCATTCACAATCACATTGACTAATTCAAATCCAAATGGATTTTTGCGAATCAAGTCATCTTCTTCCGCCATCTGAAATGCCGGTCTTAATACACCACGGATAGTATGAATTGAACTATAACCTTTTCCATCTACCCTCTGAAGCTTGATCAACCAGGCTTTCGCATCCGATAATTTCACTTTGTCGATTCTTTTTTTGCCAAAATCATCTTTTTTCAGCAGATTAATTACCGTCTTATAACCAGCATAAGTACTCTGTCTGACCCCTATTTTAAGGCTCACATATTTCTCCACTAATTCAAGAACTGTAAGCCCTCCACCTCCTGGAACAAGTCCATTAAACATATCCTGTTCCAGCTGTTTTTCCTTTTCTCTTAAAGAAAGCTCCATTTTCTTTCCTTTAGGTATTGGATCATTATGGTCCAAACGCCAACTATATAAATTTCCTTCATTTCCATGAATATCTACATATCTAAAACGATAACGTCCATCTGCTCTCTGGTACTCTCCTTCGTGAAGAATTCTATTGCGATTATCTCGTCTTTTCTCACTCATAGCTTTGTCTCCTTTCAAAAAAGAGAGCCCTAGCATGGTTATTGTACCACATTTGTGCCCCCCTTTCTACTACTTTACATATTAAATTGCAGTTGACTCTGCCAGAAATTGCTCAAATTGCTCTTTCTTAAATAAAACTTTGTTTCCTACTAACAGATAAAACTCCCCATTTGGATGGATATCTACAATTTGTCTAAGCCTCTTTTCACCAATGTGATAAAACTGTGCCGCTTCAGTTACAGAAAGCAAATATCGCTTCCATATAGGAATATCTATACTCTGATTCTCTAATTCATTTTCATCATCCATCATATTCTCCAATCTGCAGCTGCCTGATCAACATCGCATCAACCCTCTTTATTGCATCTGTGCTGACAATCATCCCGGCAGTCTGTATTATCTGTTCCTCATTAATTGTGACCAGCTGCTCCGGTAAAAACATTGTTGTATGTCTTAAAAATCCTCTAATTTCTGAAGGCTCAATATTGAAATGTACTGGAATATAATCCTTTTTCAACTTAGTTGTCCCCGGAACAACTGTGTATACAGGTGATTTTCCGTTTGCTTTGTCGCAGCTTATTACAATACAT
>Ga0129312_1000870_pt1 | contig 21019 bp, 18 predicted proteins | sample O827metagenome_FD_94434 | JGI IMG/M metagenome (GOLD analysis project Ga0129312, IMG submission 94434) | Orangutan group fecal microbial communities from Wisconsin, USA - O827 metagenome | ecosystem: Host-associated > Mammals > Digestive system > Large intestine > Fecal | place: USA: Wisconsin... | reverse complement strand
GGAGTCTGGGCTCTTATATTATTAAAACAGCCATTTTGCTCAAGACCGGAGCAAGGGTCACGGATCCTACCTGCGGACTCAGACTCTATGACAGAAAGCTCATCAGACTCTTTGCGGAGCGTACCGATCTTGCACCCGAGCCGGATACAGTAGCGAGACTTATCAGACACGGAGCCAGGGCAGCAGAGGTGCCGGTAAAGGTATCGGAGCGTGAGAATGGTGAATCCTATCTGAGACCGGTGAAGGCCGCAAAATATATGTACAGGATGATAACGGCTATTCTGTTTGAAAAGTAAGTCAGGGCATGTCAGTAAGCGATAATACTATTAAAAAAGATTATTTCTGGAATACTGTGGGAAGCGGCATCTATGCGCTTTCCTCTATGCTGTTGGCATTTGCGGTAATGCATATAGCGGGACCCGACGACGGAGGCATATTCGGCTTCGGCTTTTCGACCTTCGGACAGCAGATGTTCATAATAGCGTATTTCGGTATCAGACCCTTCCATATAACGGATTCGGGATATGAATACAGCTACTCGGATTACAGGAAGTTAAGACGTATCACGGCGCTCGGAGCCGTGGCTGCCGCATTTTTATATCTGGGCTTTATGTACCTGACGGACAGCTACACGCTTAGAAAGGCGACTGTGGTATTCCTGCTTGCACTCTATAAGACAGCCGACGGAATAGCGGATCTGTATGAATCCGAATGTCAGAGAGTGGGTGTACTTTGGGCAGGCGGCAAGGAGCTTGCAATACGAACCTCGTTTGCATCTCTGACACTTATAATAAGCCTGATATGCACAGGGGATGTGCTCATATCCTCGGCATTTGCGGTGCTGGCACAGTTTATATGCATAATCGTATTTAAGCGTTATTCCGAGACGAGATTTTTCGGGGCAGTCGGCAGCAGTTCAGGCAAAAAGGGCTGCACGAAGCTTGCCAAGAGCACCTTGCTACTGTTCTTGTCGGTATTCGTTGATTTTTATATCTTTTCGGCATCCAAATATGCGATAGATCATTATCTCACAGATGCGGACAGCGGTATCTTCAATATCCTCTTTATGCCGACCTCTGTAATATATCTTGCAGCCAATTTCATAATAAAGCCGTATATGACAAGGCTCTCTGTGCTGTATGATGACAGAGCTCTTGATGAGTTTGGGACTATAGTAAGGAAGCTTAGGACTGCGGTCATACTTATGTCTGCCGCGGCACTTGCGGGAAGCCTCCTGCTTGGAAGACCTGTCTTAAGTATATTGGAATTTATGCTCGGAGCGGAGTATAAGGGAACTTTAAGCTCGAGGAGCCTTATATTTGTATTCATAATACTCGGAGGCTGCTTCTATGCGGCATCCAATCTGTATTATTACATACTTGTCATCATGCGCAGACAAAAGCTGATATTTATTATCTATCTTGTAGTGGCTGCGCTTGCTTTTGTACTCAGCAATGCAGTGGTTGCCGGGTTCGGACTTGAAGGTGCGGCGGTAATATATCCCTGCTATATGGCAGCAGCGACGGCGGCATTTGCATTTGCATGCGGAAATATCCTTAAAAATGAGAGAAATAAAGACCTTTGACATAATCATACCAAGTTATAAGCCGGGGAAGAAATTTCTGCGGCTTTTTGAAATGCTTAAAAAGCAGAAGCTTCCGTATAACAGACTCATAGTTATCAACACAGAGCATAAGCTTATGAGTGAGGAGATAAGAGATAAGCTGCTTGCGGACGAAAGGACTCTGCTTCGGGATATTAGTGCGGAGGAATTCGATCATGCGGCTACAAGGAGTCTCGGAGTAAGCTTATCCGAGGCAGATGCCTTTATATGTATGACGGATGATGCGGTGCCCGATAACGAGGAACTTACAAAGAGGCTTATTGAGGGGCTCACCGGGGATACGCTTGCCGCAATGTGTTATGCAAGACAGCTTGCGGCTCCGGATGCGGACGAGGCGGAGAGATATGTTAGGATATTTAATTATCCGGAAGGATCATGTGTAAAGAGCAAGGCTGACAAACCGAGGCTCGGCATTAAGACTTATTTTGCTTCGGATGTGTGCTGTGCATATAACAGAGAGATATTCGACAGTCTCGGGGGCTTTGTTGACCGGGCAGTATTCAACGAGGATATGATCTATGCCGCAGCTGCCGTAAATGCGGGCTACAGGATAGTATATGCAGCAGAAGCGAGAGTGGTGCATTCGCACAATTATACCGCCATGCAGCAATTACACAGAAATTTCGATCTCGGAATGAGTCAGGCAATGCATCCTGAGGTGTTTGCGGGGCTTAAGTCCGAGGGCGAGGGATTGAAGCTTGTAAAGGCAACGGCGAAGCATCTAATAACAAGCGGTCATGCACTTGAGCTTCCGGCATTTATATGGAGGACGGGCTTTCGGTATATTGGCTACAGAGCAGGTAAGCTCTATGACAGGCTGCCGAAGACAGCGGTAAGAGCTTTGGCTATGAATAAAAGATTTGCATATAAGCTGACAGAACTTAAATAGCAAGCTTACAGAGCTTAAACAATAAGCTTAATCGGGAAAAAGGAACGGGAGAAACGGATAAAGATGAAAGCAGTCATTATGGCAGGCGGAAAAGGTACAAGGATAAGAAGTGTGGCTTCGGATATTCCTAAGCCCATGATACCCGTGCTTGATAAGCCTGTATTGGAATATCAGATAGAAAACCTGAAAAAATGCGGTATCACCGAGATTATACTTGTAACAGGCTATCTCAATGAGTCTGTAAGTTCATATTTCGGAAACGGAGAGAGATTTGGTGTGGATATCTCGTATTTCAACGAAGATACAGCTATGGGTACTGCGGGAGCACTCTATTATCTCAGGCAGGACGGAAGACTTAATGAGGATTTTCTGCTTATAATGGGAGATCTCATGCTCTCTGTTGATTTTGTGCGTTTTATGAATGCACACAAGAACTCCGGAGCAGGCATTACTCTATTTGTTCATCCGAATTCGCATCCCTTCGATTCGGATATAGTGGTAACGGATGAGGTCGGAAGACTTTCGGATTTTACAGAGGATAAATGCGGATTAAATGCCGTGATAAAGCACAAAACTCCGGGTCTCAGTAAGCCGGTAACAGGCATAATAAGCAAGAAGGCTGAACGCGGGGAGCATTTTTATTATCATAATCAGGTAAATGCCGGAATATATGCAATATCTCCGAGAGTGGCCAAGCTTGTGGCGGAGCCAAAGGAGAAGATAGACCTCGATAAGGATATAGTAAGGCCGCTTATAGAAAATGGCGAGGTGTATGCGTATCGTTCGACAGAGTATGTCAAGGATATGGGGACTCCGGAGCGTTACAACGAGGTGACTGAGGCTGTGCGCACCGGAGCGGTAGAGAGACGCAATCTCACAAACCGTCAGCGCTGTGTATTCTTAGACAGAGACGGTACTGTAAATGTTGAAAAGGGCTTTCTCAACAATGCCGAAGACATGGAGCTGCTTCCGGGTGCTGCGGATGCGATCAGAAAGCTCAATGCTTCGGAATATCTGACGGTACTTATAACCAACCAGCCTGTTATAGCAAGGGGCGAGTGCAGCTTTGAGGGACTGGATGAGATACAGAAGAAATTCGATACCCTGCTCGGAAGAGAAGGTGCATATATAGATGCAGTCTATTATTGTCCGCATCATCCGCACAGCGGCTTTGAAGGAGAAGTAAAGGAACTTAAGTTTGAATGCCGCTGCAGAAAAGGCAGATCCGGCATGATAGAGGATGCCGTAAGAGAGCTTAACATCGACAGTACAAGCTCATGGATGGCAGGCGACAAGACCTCCGATGTGGAATGCGGCAAGGGCGCAGGCTGCAGGACAGTCTTGCTCGAGACCGGAGCAAACGGCAGTGACGGAAGGTTTGACGAGCCGGCGGATCTTGTATGCAGGGATCTTGCCGAGGCAGTCGATAAGATACTTAAGGCATGAGGATAGTTAAGACAAAACAGCTTAATCGGAGACAATACAGGGCAATAGCAGGAATAGTCGATAAGTCAAATGCTTATGACGGTACAGACTACGGCTTCCCGGAGGATGCGGACATTTATTATCTGCTTTATCTTCCGATAAGTACTCAAGACCGGGGCGTTGCGGCTGTGTCCGGGAATGTGAAAAAGCCTGGAAAGCGCGTAAGACGTGATGAGCTCGCAGCCTATATAGCACTTTATTCCATGGGGGACAGCTATGACGGACGCAGGATATATGAGCTTAGTGCGGCTACCATGCCGGACAGAAGACAAAGCGCATGCTTTGACAGGCTCTTGTCTGCGGCTCATAAGAGAATAAAGGATACTGCCGTAAGATATGCGGTATATGAGTCAAAGGATGTCAAGGCTGCACTTTATAGCCGCGGAGCTCAACATGATCATGACGAACTTATGCTGGGGCTTGAATTAAACGGGCTGCAAGCCGGTACAGCAGAAAGACCGGAGGATTATGAGGCAGATGACAAGTCGGGACATGTCAGGCTTAAATACAGCGAATGCTGGTACAGACTTTCGGAGAACGGCAAAGAGGCTTATGTATTCGGCGTAAGGACAGATGCCGATCATCTCGGAGAGGGACATGCATATCGCATGCTTAAGGCTCTGTGTGCCGGACTTGCGGAAAAAGGCGCAGTGAACATGCTTTTGCAGGTATCTTCGGACAATGCGCCGGCCCTTAGGCTTTATGATAAATTAGGCATGAAAGAGATCAGCAGGCTGTCTTATTATTACGAGCTTTTTTGACCTATATCACGATTTGTGCTAAAATACTGTCTCGTACTTATTATGATAGTAAGATTTCTGAAAAAAGAGAGCAAGACAAAGAAATTGATGGGCGGTTTGTTATTTACGGCCTATCTTCTTGTGTTGCTCTATTTTACGGTATTTTCGGAGTCTTTGGGACGAACAGGATCCGGCAGTGAACTCAGATATAATCTCGTCTTGTTTACAGAGATCAGGCGTTTCTGGGTCTATCGGGAGCAGCTTGGCATGTGGGCGTTCTTCCTCAATATATTCGGTAATATTATTGCATTTATTCCCTGCGGATTTTTGCTGCCGAGCATATTTGAAGACAGAAGAGGGCTTATTGAAAATGTATTCGCAGGCTTTATGATAAGCTTCATTATAGAATGTACCCAGCTGGTATTCAGAGTCGGAAGCTTTGATGTGGATGATATGCTGCTTAATACAAGCGGGGCCGCAATAGGGTATCTTTGCTGGGCTGCAGTATATGTGTATGTCAACAGGAAGTATCAAGAACGCAAAGTGATGATAAGGGAAATAGAGCTTGAAGATTAAAACAAAGAGAAAGCGTTATTCTTATATAAAATATCCTTTCAGCAAGACAGGACTTTATTGTCTGGCAATAGCTTTTGTCTCGGCATTGCTTACGGCAGTCACTGTTTTCAAGGCGATAGATTCCGATACCGGGGTGAGTCTCTTTATTGCTGCCGTAGGTTTAAGCGCAATACTTACCGATCTCTGCGGTATCGTTTTTTTATTTAATGCGCTTAAGGAAAAGGAAAAAAATCACAGTTTAACTCTTTTGGGAGGAGCAATGCTCATTGCCGTGCTTGCAGCATGGGCAGTGATCTTTGTCGCCTGAACGGTATTTTGAACAGAACAGATATAGAAAATATGGAAGAAAATATAGTACAGATAGATTTCAGTGATGAGGCTTACGAGGAGAGATATAAGCTTGTATCCGAACGTGTTGCGGAGTTTCCCGGAAGCCTCACAGGAGCTGCAGGAGAATATTTTTCGGCTGTTAAGCATATAGCAGAGCTTTGCTATGCGGAGAGAAATGCCAAGTCACACAGCAGAGCCGTTAACGAGGCTCTGTATGCCGAACTTGGCGAAGAAGGATATAAGGATTCATTTCTAAACACAGAGTATGCGGTAAAGCGTTTCGGCAGCATAGGTAAACTGCTCAGCGTATGGTATGCCGAGTTCAGAGGCATAATCCCGTTTACATTTGAAAACAGGATAAAGGACGTTACGGTAATACTTGAGACCGTAATGCAGCTTTACTGTGCCTTTGAGGAAAAGGGTACGGCTGAGCCGGATGAGGCATTTTTTGACGAGATCAATGAGATAATCTATTCATATATCTATGATTATACGGATGAATTCGTTGAAGCCTATATAGCAAGAGAGACGGAGCCGGGATATTCATTTGCAAAGGACATAGTTATGAATGCGGATCTGTCTGATCTTGGCGATGATTCATATCTCTACTCCTACGGCGAATATATCACAGATGAGGAGAGGCTTACCGCCAAGCTTATGAATAAGCTTTCGGAGTCAGATATAGAACGCATGGCAAGGGCATATACAAGAGGTTATATCAAGGGCTTTGCCATGACAGGCAAGGATATAAGCAAAAAGTCAGTGGTATCCTGCTATCTTCCGATAGGACTTGAGAGATTTATGCGCTGTGCCGTCAAGCAGTTTGAGGAAGCGGGACTTAAATGCGTTATCAACCGCAATCCGGTGCATCTTATCAATAAGAAGAATACTGCCAATATCAATCCGGGCTTCTATGGGGCATGCAATCCTGAATGCGATTACGATCACAAGGAGGATATGGCACTCTTTTGGGGTGACAAGCTTAAGGCAAAGAAGCTTGAAGCATTGAAGGCGGCATATGAGGCGCATGCCTATATGCTTAAGGAGGCATCGGGACATGCCTGTGTGGAGATATTCGGAAGAAAGGGCAGGGAGCCTAGGGTCAAGACTGAAAATGCGGCCTATTCCGAACATCAGAAAAAGGTTACGCGAGAGTATGCCTTTAAGGCACATGAGCTCGCCGAAGCCTATATGCCGGATGAGGAGATAAGTTTTACCATAATTGCATGGCCGACTCCTTCGATAGCAGGAGATATCTCTGAGCATAAGTCTGATGAGGGCTTTGAGCGCCGTTATGAGGAGATATTCAGAGAGATAATAGATATCAATACTCTTCCCGAGGAAAAGTGGCAGCAGATACAGCAGAAGCTTATAGATGCGCTTGATATGGCAGACCATGTCGAGATCAAAGGAACTCCGGGAAATGAGACGGATATAAGGGTCAGTCTGCATAAGCTTGAGGATCCGGATAAACAGACAAATTTCGAAAACTGTCTGTCAGATGTCAATATTCCGGCCGGAGAGGTATTTACCTCACCTGTGCTTAAGGGAACCGACGGAAAGCTCCATGCGGGATATGTATATATCGGAGGATACCTCTTCAAAGACCTCAAGATAAGTTTTGAAAACGGCAGAGTGAGCGATTATTCCTGTGCAAATTATGAGGATATCGAGCAGGGAAGAGAGCTTATCCGAAAAGTGATATTCAAGGACCGTGAGAAGCTTCCTATGGGTGAGTTTGCAATAGGAACCAACACAGTGGCTTATGCTGCCGCGGAGAAGTTCAAAATAGCGGATAAGATGCCTGTGCTTATTGCGGAGAAGACGGGACCGCATTTTGCGGTAGGAGATACCTGTTACTCCTACGAAGAAGACATAGCGACCTTTAATCCGGACGGCAAGCAGATAGTTGCGCGTGAAAACGAGTGTTCGGCATTGAGAAAGACAGATCCGGAGCAGGCATATTTTGCGGTGCATACCGATATAACACTTCCATACTCGGAGCTTGGACTTATCAGAGCCGTAAATGCGGATAATTCGACGGATATTATAAGAAACGGCAGATTTGTGCTCCCGGGAACAGAGGAGCTTAACGAGGCACTTGATAAAAATGAAGAATAAAAACATTCTTTTCAAAAAATTAGGACTTCTTGCCTGCTGCGGGCTGATGAGCTTAGCTGTTACAGCCTGCGGAGGTAATAAAGCTTTAGCAGATGCTAAAGAGTCGGAGACTGAGGCCGAGACCGAAGCCGAGTCAGAGGCAGAGGCAGAGGGACTTAGTACAGAGTTTGAAGATGAGACAGAGCTCGAGTCATCAGAGACCACTTATGCCAATCTCACCGATTATGACGAATCCATAGCAGTAACGGAGCAAAGCTCTGTGGGGGACGAATCTCCTTATTACGGAATTATGTATGCAAGCGTGCTTGACATTAACGGCAATCAGGGAGACAGCAATACCGTATATACCTTCAAGGATAAGAAGGATCCGGAAAATGCATGGTCGGTGACAGGACTTGAGATCGCAGATATAGAGGCGGAGCTTGTTACCGGAAATGATGTGGTAATACTTTTCCACGGAGATATAGTAAAGGATGCCGAGAATCTTGAATTCATAGCTGTTCTTCCGGACGGTAATTATAGCTTAAAGCAGGCGGAAGGAACGACGCTTAGCAATACCATGAGTGTATTTGCGCTTGAGACCGCTGATAACAATACTATAGAGTTCATCAAGGATAACTGTAAAATGGATGAAGATGCCATGAAGTCTGACAGCGGAGATAAGATAAAGGTATATTATGCAGACGGAGGAGAGCTCGGTAATTTCCCGCTCAGAATAGTTAAGCAGTGATGAGTATGAGATTAAAGGCAGAGGATTTCTCAATAGAGGCAATAGCAGAATCCGGGCAGACCTTCAGGATAGTAAAGAACGACAATGATGCCTGGAGAGTAATTGCTTTCGGAAAAGTGCTTGATATAAAAGGGATCGGCAATGGAAAATATGAGCTTTCCTGCACTGAGGAGGAATTTGCACGTATATGGAGATGGTATTTTGATCTAGATACGGACTATAACGTATACAGAAGCCTTGCATTGCCTGAGGACGAATATCTGAGACAGGCCATAGAGTTCGGAAGCGGTATAAGGATGCTTAATCAGGAGCCGTGGGAGATGCTTATTTCTTTTATTATCTCTCAGAGAAAATCTGTTCCGGCCATAAGGACCTCCGTAGAGAGACTCTCCGAGCGCTTCGGAGCGACTATAGAGGGACATCCGGGCTCATATGCATTTCCAAAGCCTGAAGCACTTGCAAATGCGGATATATCCGAGCTTGCGGCATGCGGACTAGGCTACAGGGTGGATTACATAAGAGAATCTGCACAGCTTGTCTGCTCCGGAGAGCTTGATCTTGATGAGCTTGCAAAGCTTGACACCGAAGAGCTTATAGACAGACTTATGCAGCTTAAGGGTGTAGGAATCAAAGTCGCATCCTGTGTGGCTCTTTTCGGGTATCACAGGCTCGATACGGTTCCTGTGGATGTATGGATGAAGAGAGTGATAGATACTGTATACAACGGCGAGCTGCCTGCTGCCTACAAGCCGTATGCAGGTGTTTTGCAGCAATACATGTTTAATTACGCGAGACTGAATAATGTAGGAGCTTAGACCTTTTGAAAATAAAGATCCGAAAAAAACTTAAGACGCTTACAACAGCCTTACTTACTGCCGTGCTCGGTGCCGGCAGTGCTTTTTGTCCGATAACTTCCTATGCGGCGCAGTCATGGGTAGCTCTCAATGAAGAACTGACCGCAGAGGGTGCGATAGTCATGGATGCAGATTCGGGTGCCGTGCTCTGGGGCAAGAATATAGACACTCAGTATTGTCCGGCATCGATAACAAAGCTTATGACAGGACTTGTGGTGCTTGAAAACTGCTCTTTGGACGAGGAGGTTACGGTAACAAGTGAGGCTGTCAGCAATCTTGAATCCGGAGCAAGTGCCGTAGGACTTGCGGCAGGAGACGTGCTTACTGTGGATGAGCTGCTGCATGCAATGCTCTTAAGATCCGCAAATGATGCAGCCAATGTTCTTGCCTGCTATGTGTCGGGAGATATTGACAGCTTTGCGGAGAAAATGACGCAAAGAGCAAAGGAATTAGGCTGCAAAAATACCATATTTCGTAATCCGAGCGGACTTACAAAACCTGAAAATGTCACCACAGCTTATGATATGGCGCTTATAGCCGCAGAGTGTGCGCGTACTCCGGGATTTCTGGAGGTAGAGAGTAAGTTAAGCTATAAGATAAGAAGAGACAGCAAATACCCCGATGGTTTTACGGTCCATCAGGAGCATAAGATGATATTAAAAGGGACCGCATACAGCGATTCGAGAGTCATAGGAGGAAAGACAGGCTTTATCAAGGCGAGCGGAAATACTCTGGTGACCATAGCCGAGGATAAGGGACTTCGTCTTGCTGCAGTGGTGCTTAAAGATAAAAATCCCGCGCATTATCTGGACACGGAAAAAATGCTTGACTTCGGCTTTGATAATTTCGAGAGCAGAAAGATATCGGATCCGGTGGGAGATTATGCCGTTACAGACAGACTGATCGCAGACAAGATCATTGAGAGCAATAATTCCGATATAAGGGCAGAGGGAGAAGCCAAAGTCACTCTTCCAAAGGGCGCGGATCTTGCGGATGTCAAGGTATCCTATGATTACAATATCAAGGACGGGGCACCCGAAGGGGCTGTTGCAAAGATGATATTTAAGTATGACGGAGTGAATGTCGGAAATACCTATATAATCAATGATAAGGTCTCGGATATTGCCGTGGAAGTCGACGAAGGCAAAAAGAAGGGTTTTGCTCTTAATATTACGGCAGGCAGGATCTTGTCGGCAGGCCTGATATGCATAGTGCTTGCGGCTGTGATTGCGCTTATATTTGTCATAAGAAATCACATCAGACTTGACAGAGAGCGTGATGAATTAAGAAGGGCAAGAAGACTGAGGAGACTGCGTGAGCTTGATATGAGTGAGGATGAATTCAGAGAGCTGGTAAGACGCAGCCGGAGCAGAAAAAGAAAATAATGGACAGTATTATAAAAAAATTCATTAACTATGAAACCGTCAGCTATATCATTGTCGGTGTGCTGACGACACTTGTTGATTATATCGTTTTCGCTATAGTAAATGAGTCGCTTAAGCCGGGCCTGGGTACTGACAGGGCAAGCTTTATTGCAACAATAGTATCGTGGATAGCGGCTGTCGCATTTGCATATGTAACAAATAAGCTTGCGGTCTTTAAGAATTTTAATTTCAGACCTAAGTATCTCATAAAGGAAATCGGCTCCTTTTTCGGAGCAAGACTTATAAGCGGAGTGATAGTGCTTATATTCATGTGGGTGGCTGTGAGTGTACTCTCTTGGAATGAGTACATCTCAAAGCTTATCTCATCTGCATTCAATATGGTGTTTAATTATGTTGCAAGCAAGCTCTTCATCTTCAAAAAGTAAATATGTATATCTTGCGGCATTTTTCACGCCTGTGATATTGCTGGCTGTAATCATAGTATGCGGAGGCTCGTTTCCTTTCGGAGATAATTGCATACTTAAGACTGACATGTATCATCAGTATGCACCGTTTTTCTCGGAATTCAGGGAAAAGCTGCAGCAGGGAGGCTCGCTGAAATTCACATGGGATCTCGGACTCGGGGTTAATTTTATCGCGATAATAGCATATTATCTCGCAAGTCCCTTCAATCTTCTGATACGTTTTGTAAATGAGAACTACACCATAGAATTCATGAGTGTCATGATAGTGCTTAAGGCAGGCTTTTCGGCTCTTACCATGGCGATGTATCTGAGATACCGTGCACCCAAGGAATATTTCGGAGCATATATATTCAGCTTGTTCTATGCTTTGAGCGGTTATTACTGCGCCTATTACTGGAATATCATGTGGCTTGACTCCATAGCAGTATTTCCGCTTGTCATACTTGGCATGGAACGACTGATAAAGGGAGAGGGCGGAGCCGGTTATGCGGCAGCTTTGGGATATTGTATTTTGTGCAATTACTATATCTCAATAATGGTATGCATTTTCCTGATAATATATTTCTTTATGTTCTCGGCACTCACGGGCTTTGAGGAAGGCTTTGCCGGCTTTGTTAAGACAGGCATAAGATTTGCTTTCTGGAGTCTTGTTGCAGGAGGCGTTGCGGCGGTATTTCTGCTGCCTGAGATCTGTGCTCTGTCAGCCACGGCATCAAGCGAATCCACATTTCCAAAGACTATAAGCGAGTACTTCGGCATCTTCGATATGCTTGCGAGACATATGCCGGGAGTTGAGACGGAGCAGTGGCTTAAGCATTATCCCAATATTTACTGCGGAAGCTTTGTGTATCTGCTGTTCGGACTGTATCTCATGGCAAAACGCATACCGCTTAAGGAAAAGGCAGCTTATGTAGCGCTTGCTTTGTTTATGCTTGCGGGCTTTGCGATAAACGTGCTTAACTTTATATGGCACGGCTTCAGATACCCTAATTCACTGCCGGCAAGACAGTCGTTTATATATTGTTTTATTGTTATCTATATGTGTTTCAGGGTATATGAGAACAGACGGTATATAACAAAAAGGGATACAGGCGTTGCTCTGGCAGGAAGTCTTGCATTTATCATACTGGCGCAAAAGCTTATAGATAATGATGAATTCGGCTTCGGAGTTTTTTATGCGGCTATAGTTTTAACGGCAGCTTATGCAGGAATATTGCATGCATACCGCAGCGAGAGCATAGGCAATAGGGCTGTGGTTGGACTGCTGATGTTCGTTGTTGTGGTCGAGCTTGCCGCAAACACCGCGATCACCTCATTTACGGTAACATCGCGCAGCGCATATATTAAAAACAATACAGAGATAAAGGAACTTGTTGCCGAGGTAAGATCCGGGGATCCGGGATTGTATCGCTTCGAGAGGATAAACCGCAAGACCAAGGATGACGGGGCATGGCTCAATTTTCCTGCTGTGTCACTCTTCAGCTCTATGGCAAATGCGGACTGCTCGGATTTCTTTAAGGCAGTGGGCTGTGAATCCTCGACAAACGCCTACAGTATAACAGGCTCGACTCCGCTTATAGATATGCTCTTCGGAATAAAGTACGGCATTTACGGAAATGCTCAGCCGGACAAAGAAGGCGTAGAGCTTAAGACAAACGGGGAGAATATATTTATATATCAAAACAAGTACAGCCTGCCGATAGGATATATACTTCCGCAGAAGCTTGCGAGCGGATGGATGCTTGATCTTGACGATCCGGTGCTCGTGCAGAATTCGTTTTGTGACAGTCTGGCGGTAGATCAGATATTAAAGCCTGTAGAGCTTGAGGGCGGAGGAGGAAATCAGAGCGTTACTCTAAGCACAGACGGTGAGTATTATGCCTTTGCCGGAAATGCGAAAACCGAGAAGGTCACGGTAAGCAGATCGGATTCCAAAAAGACCTATGAGCATTTGGACAGAAGATTTCTGATGGAGCTCGGCAGCTGCAGCAGCGGGGAACGTCTGGAATTTTGTGCCGATGACGGTACGAATGCGGATATCAGATTATATAGATTTGATTATAGCGTTTTAGCCGACATATATGATAAAATGAGCGGGCAGGTGCTGGAAGTAAGCGAGTACGGTGACGACTTCATTAATGGAAGCATAGATGTCGATGCACGGAGCTTAGGCTACGGAAGCGACAAGGCTTTGATGCTTGTAAGCACCCCTTATGATGAGGGATGGTCGGTCAAGCTTGACGGAGAGCCTGTTGAGTTGTATAAAGGATTAGATACATTTGTAAGCTTTTATGTAGGAAGCGGACATCATACCGTAGAGATGAGTTACGAGCCCAAGGGCTTCAGACTCGGCATATACATAACGCTTATAAGCCTTGCGGTACTTGCATTGTCAGGCATAGTAACGGTTATCGGCAAACGCAGGCATAAGGCTGCGATGCTTCGAATAAATAACAATGATCAAAAGCATGAGGAGACAGACACATGACATTATTAGAACAGTGGAGAATTAAAGCATACGGCAATGAGCTGGATGAGAGATCCAGAGATCAGCTTTGGAATGATTATTTTGCTGTAGAGAAGGGTATCTACGAGAGAATACTTAAGGATCCTTCAAAGGTATATGAGGGAACCGTAGATGAACTTGCCAAGGAATTCGGTACAGATCAGCAGACTATGGTAGGTTTCCTTGACGGTATCAATGAGTCACTTAAGGACTATGAGAACCCTATCGATACTATGGATGAGACAACAAAGCTCAAGATCGAGATCGATCCGGAGAAGCTCTATTACAACATGGTAGGAGCAAAGGCTGACTGGCTCTACGGACTTCCTGAGTGGGACGCACTTCTTTCAGAAGAGAGAAGACATGAGCTCTACAAGGAGAACAAGGCTTCGGGAACAGTTAAGCGTGAGGGCAAGAAGGTATATCCTAACGATCCTTGTCCGTGCGGAAGCGGCAAGAAGTACAAGAAGTGCTGCGGTAAGAACGCCTGATAAATTAAAAAAGGCTGAAGCTGCGACCGGTCGGTCAGTTCTGTAGGCTTTGCGGCTTTAGCTGCGTTGTTCGCGGCAATGCTTATCGGCCGAATCGATACAAAGTAATAATAAGGGCTTTTGCTCAAATTCGAGCAAAAGCCTTTTTAAAAGTAATTCAATATTAAAGAAAACCGTAATACCGGTGTATAGATGATCAAACCTTCACAACGTTTGCTGCCTGCTGACCCTTAGGTCCGTCTAAAATATCAAATTCAACGGCCTGTCCTTCATCGAGTGTTCTGTATCCTTCCATATTGAGACCCGAATAGTGAACAAATACATCTCCGCCGTCCTCACGTGAGATAAAGCCGTAACCCTTCTGGCTGTTAAACCATTTAACAGTTCCTTTCATTTCTATCCTCCTATAACATGCCCTTCGGCAAAATATACATTCTGCCAACGATTATTTAACACCCTTATGTGCAAAAAGTCAATAAAACCCGCGGATTAGGGCACATTTTGTCAGATTGTTTGAAAATATTGCCTGAAAACTGTTATAATTTACCTCATGATAAATGATAATAAAACAAAAAAGATAAGCTTTTACGGATTATGCCTTGCTTTGGGGCTTGTTTTGTCCTATGCGGAGGCAGTGATTCCCATCAACATAGGTATACCCGGAGCAAAGCTGGGGCTGCCTAATATAGTCACCGTGCTGCTTATGTATTCGGCGGGAAATGCCGCAGCCTTTACAATAGGTCTGCTGAGGATAGTGCTGAGCGGGTTCATGTTCGGAAATCTGTTTGCGATAGCTTATTCCGCAGCTGGACTTTGTGCGAGCTTTGCAGTCATGGCATTGCTTAAAAAAAGCGGAGGCTTCGGTATGATTGGAGTAAGTACTGCGGGAGGAGTAATGCATAACATAGGCCAGATAGCCATTGCGGTATTACTTACCAACGGCTCTGTGCTTAGCTATCTGCCGGTGCTGCTTGCAGCGGGAATCATTGCAGGAATAGTCATAGGCATATTGAGCGGCATACTGAATAAGCGCCTATCGGTATTCTTAAAAAAGCTTAGCTAAAGCTTAATGAAATTACCATGTTTAGCAGGCATATATATGGTATAATAATTAACTATGAATCAGAGAAATAACGGAAACAAAAAGAAAAACATGCTGCCCGGTAATAATGATAACTTAGGGCAGATAATGATGATACTTGCTATCGTCGGTGTTGTAGCTTATTTTATTATGAGCTACGGCAGGAGTCTTATCAGCTCAGAGGCAAATCAGGAAATATCTTATGATACCTTCTACGACATGGTAGAGGACGGAGAGGTCAAGTCTGTAAGGATCGACAATGACATTATTGAGATCACACCCACAGAGGATGCCGAAGGGTATTCGCCGCTTATAAATTATTATACCGTGGCAACGGACGATCTGATGCGTACTCAGGTATTGCTTAAGAATAATGTGACAATATATCAGCAGAAACAGCAATCGAACCTGCTGCTTGATATATTTGTCAGTGTCATTCTTCCTTTTGCTGCCATTTTCTTCTTCTTGAGTCTTATGACGAGGCGTTCGGGCGGAATGATGGGAGTAGGCAAATCAAACGCCAAGATGTATATGCAGAAGGATACAGGCGTGACCTTTGCAGACGTAGCAGGAGAGGATGAGGCCAAGGAATCACTGGTCGAGATAGTAGACTTCCTGCATAATCCGGCAAAGTACCGTAAGATAGGTGCAAAGCTTCCGAAGGGAGCTCTGCTTGTGGGACCTCCGGGAACAGGTAAGACTTTGCTCGCCAAGGCTGTGGCAGGTGAGGCCGAAGTGCCTTTCTTCTCATTGACGGGATCCGATTTCGTTGAGATGTTTGTCGGTGTCGGAGCTTCGAGAGTAAGAGACCTCTTTAAGCAGGCCAATGCTTCCGCTCCTTGCATCGTATTCATAGACGAGATAGATGCCATCGGTAAGTCCAGAGATTCACGCTTCGGAGGAAATGACGAGAGAGAGCAGACCCTTAATCAGCTTTTGTCCGAGATGGATGGTTTCGATCCGGGAAGGGGCATAATGGTGCTCGGAGCGACAAACAGACCCGAGATACTTGATCCCGCATTGCTGAGACCCGGACGTTTTGACAGACGTGTAATCGTCGAGAAGCCGGATCTCAAGGGAAGAGTCAATATCCTTAAGGTTCATGCCAAGGATGTACAGCTCGACGAGAGCGTGGATTTCGAGGAGATCGGACTTGCAACAAGCGGTGCCGTAGGCGCTGATCTTGCAAATATGGTAAATGAGGCCGCAATAACGGCAGTCAAGCACAAGAGGGATAAGGTAAGCCAGCAGGATCTCTTTGAGGCAGTCGAAGTGGTACTTGTAGGCAAGGAGAAAAAGGACCGCATACTTTCAAAGGAAGAGAGACGCATAGTATCCTACCATGAGGTTGGACATGCACTCATTGCGGCCATACAAAAGGACTCCGAGCCTGTGCAGAAGATAACCATAGTTCCGCGTACCATGGGAGCACTCGGTTATGTTATGCAGGTTCCTGAGGAAGAGAAATATCTCAATACCAAGAAAGAGCTTGAGGCAATGCTTGTTACGACTCTCGGAGGACGTGCGGCAGAGGAGCTTGTATTCGATACCGTGACCACAGGTGCAGCCAATGATATAGAGAAGGCAACCGAGCTTGCCCGTAATATGATCACAAGATTCGGAATGAGTGATAAGTTCGGACTTATGGGGCTGGCAAAGGTGCAGGATATGTATCTTTCGGGCAGAGCAAGTCTTGAGTGCGGAGACGAGACCGCAACCGAGATCGACAGAGAGGTCATGAAGATGCTTGCGGCTGCCTATGAGGAGGCTAAGCATATACTTAGTGAGAACATGGATATCCTCCATAAGATCGCAGCTTATCTTATCGAGAAGGAGACCATCACCGGCAAGGAATTCATGCATATACTTCATGAAGTACGAGGAGATGAGCCTTCGGATGGGACTGCGGCATCAAAGGATGCCGAGGTTTTGGAGAAAAACGAGGGAACGGCTGAGTCTGACAAGAACGAGCCTCGTGAAACAAAAGAGGTCTCCGAGGATATCACAAAGGAATATGAGAGAGTCTTGTCCGAGAGCGGAGTCAGGATAGAAATTAAAAAAACGGAAGAAACACAGCCGGATAAGCTTATTAATAACAACAGCGAAGCGGATCCCGCGGATAAGCCGGAGTCCGAAGAAACAAATACAAATGATACGGAGGACAATATCAATGCGTAAAAATATCATGAGAGCCGCAGTGCTCACTTTTGCATCGGTGTCTATGCTTGCACAGACAGCATATGCCGATAATGTTGTAACGGCACAGTCACCCGAGAGAAGCGGAAGCGTGCTGAATTCCTCCGAATCAAGCGGACAGTTCACAACAAACAGCAACGGTACTTATTCAGGAATAATCAGTCAGACAGGACCGACCGCTACCAAGGAATACAATGAGAAGGGTTACCTTGTTATAGGATCAGGCAATGATGATTCAAACGGTCAGTCAAGAGTCATAGGACCGGGTCAGTCGGGCAATTCACAGGCTTCAACGACTGCTCCTGCAGGCAACAACACATCAGCTGCTGCTTCCGGCGTTCAGAATGTGACTATAGATGCAAATGTAGCAAAGCCGAGTGTTTCCGCAGAGGCAGCAGTGCTCTATGATGCAACGACCGGACAGGTACTGTTTGAGAAAAACGGAGACAAGGCTATGTATCCGGCTTCTACAACAAAGCTTCTTACAGCTTTGATCGCTGCCGAAAAGATGGATATGAATGATACATTTACCTTCAATGCATCTGCCGTAGACAATCTTGAGAGCGGAGCTGTAACAGCAGGTATGAAAAAGGGCGACACAATGAAGCTTGAGGACGCTATGCATGCAATGCTCCTTCGTTCGGCATGTGAGGTCGCAAACGGTATTGCCGAGAAGGTATCCGGAACTCAGGCTGCATTTGCAGAGCTTATGAATCAGAGAGCCAAGGAGTTAGGCTGCACAGGCAGCAATTTTGCAAATGCTTCCGGACTTAATTCCACAACTCATTATACAACAGCCAAGGATATGGCTCGTATCACAGCAGCTGCTCTTAATAATGCAGAGGTCAAGAAGGTACTTCAGACAACAAGCTACACTCTTCCGGCAAGCTCAAGCCGTTCGGCGCTTACCATAAAGACAAGCAACAAGATGGCAGCAGGCGGAAGCGAGAGCTATGCAGGCTATGTAGGCGGCAAGACCGGATATACCTCAAAGGCTGGAAGCTGTCTTGCGGGAGAAATCGAGTACAACGGTCACAAGCTTGTTGCTGTGGTATTTAAGGCAAATACAACACAGTATAAGGATTCCAAGGCACTGTTTGATTACGGTGTAAAACTTATCGGAGGAAGTGCGTCAAACAGCACAGCTGCAGCAAACACAAGCACACAGACGGTCAGCAATAATACAACAGCCAATACCAACACTGCTTCGACTGCTTCTGGCAAGTGGGTAGATGCAGGAAACGGCAAGAAGAAGTATCAGAAGGCAGACGGAAGCTACTATACCAATGAGTGGCTCGACTTAAGCGGAAATACATACTTCTTCGGAAGCGACAGCATTATGTGCACAGGCTGGAAGCAGTTCACAAATTCAGACTGGTATTACTTCAATCCTGAGAACGGAGCAATGGTAAGCGGTAAGTGGGTAACACAGAACAACAAGTCTTATTATCTCCAGCAGGACGGAACCATGGCAAAGAACAAAGTTATAGACAATAAATACAAAGTTGATGCCAATGGTGTCTATGTTGAAAAGGTAGGTTGATATTTAAGTGGATACACTTGATATGAAAAACGATAAGGCTCCCGAAGACATGAAAACCACCGGGAGAGGACGTTCGAGAGCTGACAGAGGTCAGGGCAAAATGAAGGCTGCCGGTATTGCAGTGCTTATCATTATTGTACTTGCAGCTGTTTTTGCAATCTCTTCGTCAAATGCAAAAAAGAAGCAGGCCGAGGCAGAGAGTCTTGCAGCAGAGTCGCTTGCTGCCGAGGAAGCGGCAAAGGCAGCGGCTGCGCCGGAGACCTCTGAGTTTGCCGAGTGCAATATCCCTGAGCTCAATATACTTGCAGAGGAGTATTTTGATGCAAAGCTTGCAGGAGACATTAACAAGCTTGCCGAGATATTCGGTAAGAATGCAGCTGAGATGGATCCGGATCTTGCGGCAAGGCTTAAGGGACAGGCCGACTGGATACAGTCATATACTCTTGATAAGGTCTATGTTGCAAACGGACTTGACGGCAATTCCAAGCTGTGTCTGGTATTCTACACCATAGATTTCAGAAGGACGGATACCATGGCTCCGGGCGTTATGTATTTCTACGCTATAAGAAACAGTGACGGAGTATATACCATTGCGGAGAATCCTGTCAAAGAGATACATGATTATATCAATTCCGAGCTTGCAACAGATACAGCCAAGAGTCTTATAGACGACAGCAATGCAAGACTTAAGGAAGCTCTTGACAGTGACAGTACACTTGCACTTATATACGAGTCTTTCAGGTCCGGTGAGATATACAAGGAGTCCAATCTTGATGTCAACCGTGATCAGGAGGTCGGCTTTAGCGCTGAGGATTCCGTGCTTGTAGATGACAGTGTACTCGCAGATATTGAAAATGAAGCTGCCGAGGAAGCATCTATAGAAGCATCACTTGCAGCAGAGGATGAGTCAAGTGCGGCTGCCGAAGAGGATTCGGATACCGCTTCGGAATCCGCCGAGACGGAAAGCTCTGCAGAGAATTGAGGATAGAATAAGTGAAGGTTAGCGATTTTGATTACGATCTTCCCGAGGAGCTGATAGCACAGGATCCGCTTGAGGACAGAAGCTCGTCAAGGCTTCTTGTGCTGGACAGACTTACGGGAGAAATAAAACACAGACATTTTTCGGATATTATCGAGTATCTTGAGCCCGGGGATTGTCTTGTACTTAATGATACTAAGGTCATTCCGGCAAGGCTCTTAGGTGTAAAGGAAGACACCGGAGCTCATGTTGAGATACTGCTTCTTACACGTAAAGAGGCGGATGTCTGGGAATGTCTGGTAAGACCGGGCAAGAAGCTTCGTAACGGAGCAAGAGCTGTATTCGGAGACGGACTTCTTAAGGCAGAGATACAGGATACACTGCCGGACGGCAACAGATTGGTTAAGTTTTTCTATGAGGGTATATTCGAGGAGGTGCTCGACAAGCTCGGAGAGATGCCGCTTCCTCCTTATATCACACATAAGCTTAAGGATAAGAACAGATATCAGACCGTATATGCCGTGAATGAAGGCTCGGCCGCAGCACCTACGGCAGGGCTGCATTTTACCAAGGAGCTGCTTGATAAGATAAGCGACAAGGGCATAAATATAGCCAAGCTTACCCTGCATGTAGGACTCGGCACCTTCAGACCTGTCAAGGCTGAGACTGTCGAGGAACATCATATGCACAGCGAACTCTATCAGGTAAGCAAGGAGACTGCGGATATTATCAACGCCACTCTGGCAAGCGGAAAAAAGGTGGTTTCTGTAGGAACGACCTCGACACGTACCATGGAGTCGGCAGCTGTGCCTAATCCGGAGTATGAGCGTCTGGTATCCGAGGGCGCAGAGCCGGTGAAGTATAACGGGCTCAGCATGATAGCTAAGGACGACGGAAGCTATGTTTCCAAGTATATAATTAAGGCGGGAAGTGATGAGACCTCGATCTTTATCTATCCGGGATACGAGTGGAAGATAGTCGAGTCACTCAGCACCAATTTCCACCTTCCTCAGTCCACACTTATC